>OFMJ01000668.1_pt1 | contig 33204 bp, 30 predicted proteins | sample 1541801 | NCBI WGS metagenome assembly OFMJ01 (sample SAMN04209234, study PRJEB22552) | human gut metagenome | biome: gut; material: feces | host: Homo sapiens | place: USA: Oklahoma
ACCGCCTTTTCTTGTTATCCAGCCCTCCGGCTGTATCGGTTGAGCAAAAGTCAGCATGGGATTGGTGTGGTATCTTTAATTATGTGAAACTCCTCGTTCCCATTTGGAAACGGTCGTATCACTCACATAAAGCCGGCTGGCAAGCTGCTTCTGGGTCAATCCGGCTTGATTTCTCTTTTCAGCAATAAACTTTGCAAACGCTTGTTTATTTGTCATATTACCTTCTTCTTTCATTGTAATTTTGTACGCAGCTGCATTGCAGATCCAGAATACGTCCATCCAGGCGAAAAATCAAGGGATATCCCACAAAAACGTCACTCGACTGTCGCGCCAGTCCCTATTTTAGGGCTTTGGTCGTGTTTAGCCCGATTTCCCGAACGGTTTTGTTTTCGGTCGGTTTATGGTATAATGACAGGTAAATAAGCGCATTGAATCAACAGGTGAGAAATCTTAAAAGGATGAATACGCCACCTTTTGCTTTCAGTCTTAGAAACATGACCGATTTTTGTGCAGAAAGCGAATGATAAAATCACTATGAACTACATCATCTTTGATTTGGAATGGAATCAGCCCTATTCCCGGAAGCAGCAGGCCGTTCTTCCGGACGGCAGCCGTATGCCGTTTGAAATTTTTCAAATCGGCGCACTGAAACTTGACGAGAATCTAGAAACGGTTGACACATTCCGGGTCATCATCCGGCTGGAATGCTATAAAAAGCTGCACTATATGGTCAAAAAAATTACCGGGATGACGGAAGCGGATATCGCAAAAGGCATTTCCTTCCACGAAGCACTGGAACGGTTTCGCATCTGGTGCGGAGAAGACGCTGTTCTCCTCACATGGGGCTATGATGACATCCCTGTTCTGCGCCAGAATCTGCAATACCACCAAATGAATACCAGCTGGTGTGACCGCTGGTACAACTTGCAGGTGATCTTTAATCAGGCGTTTGATCTTGGAAAAAACCAGCGTTCACTGGAATTCGCTCTGGATTATCTGGGCATTGTTCCACAGCAGCGGCTGCATGACGCGCTGAACGACGCTTACTACACCGCCAAAGTCGCTTCCAAGATCGATCTTTCCGCCGGAATCAAAGCATATGAACAGTCCATCTGGGTCATGCGCCCCAAAAAGGTACATGAACTCAAGCATTTCGGTATTTTCCCCACACGGAAAGATGCTCTGAGCCACCCGGAAATCGGGCAAATCCATTGCCCGATCTGCGGCGAACTGCTGGCCGAAAAGGTACGCTGGAAATCGGCCCGCTATGAATACCGCGCAACAGTAACCTGTGAAAAGCACGGCGAATTTTTATGCACCCTGCGCCTTGGCAAGCGCAAAAACGGCTTTAACGCGACCCGCACCATCTCCAACCAGCGTCCAAAACCGGAAGAGACAAAAAATCAGTCTTCCGCTTCATCCACGGACACGCAGAATTCTGCACCGGAACCCGCCGTTTACGCGCAGACAGGCGCAAAAGAATAAAACGCTCTGTACTTTTCCAGAGTCTTTGCGACGGATAGATCAATTTTTCCGTTCATTCCTTACGGTACAAAATGACATTTCGAAGCGAATATTTCCCAACCGGCCGTCAAATGGCTTTGGGTATAGCGACCATCGTCTGTAAAAGGAGACAACGATGTACGACCTGCTCCATGTTTATTTAAAGCAACCGCCCGTTTACACCAAAACAGCCGTAGCATTCTGGGATGATGAGCATATTTCGGCGCAGATGCTCAAAGCGCACCTTGATCCGGAATTTGACGGTGCCAGCCGAAAACTTGCTTTTATCAACCGTTCCGTCGAATGGATTCGGACGGTTCTGCCGCCTGTTCATTATCCAGCGCTGCTGGACATCGGCTGCGGTCCGGGAATCTACGCAGAAAAGTTCGCGGAGTCCGGCTACCGAGTGACCGGTGTTGATCTCTCGTCAAGGTCGATTGACTACGCGCGGACAAGCGCTGCTGAAAAAGGGCTTCCGATTCATTATATCCAGCAGAATTATCTGTCGCTGCATCTGGATGAAACCTTTGATTTGATTACCATGATCTACTGCGATTACGGCGCTTTATCCACCGAAGAACGAAACGTGTTGATGCAGACCGTTTACAAGCACCTAAAGCCCGGCGGCGTTTTTCTGCTGGACGCGTTTTCTCTTGCAAGTTATGAAACTTTCACAGAATCCCAAACATGGGAACAGCGTGAAAGCGGAGGATTCTGGAGCCCCAAACCCTATTTTGCACTTCACGGTGCATACCGTTATCCCAACCGGGTCACCTTGCGGCAAAGCTGTATTATAACCGACTGCGGAATGACCAACTATTATTTATGGGACACCTATTTTTCCGCAGAACTTCTGGCCAAGGAAGCTGCTGATGCCGGATTTCAGCTGTGCGGACAGTACGGCGACATTGCAGGAGCCGCTCACAACGAAAGCAGCCCGACCCTTGCGGTTGTATTAAAAAAATAAATCCGTGCCAGAGCATCGGCTTGGTTCGAACATTGGATCGGTTGGGTTAACCTTTACCGTCCGCACGCCCCGTTCTTGCTTTTTTCAGGCTTTCAGGGGTAAAATAAAACCAGACTTATTTTTGTGTAATTGTGTTAAGATAAAGGAGTCATCCACATGCGTAAGATTTTCGACAGCCATGCCCATGTTTTTCCGGATAAGATCGCTCAAAAAGCGGCGGATAACATCGGCAGTTTTTATTCGATCCCCATGGGGCTGGACGGTTCGGTATCCACCCTGCTCGGATTGCAGAAACACTATGGGATCACCGGCTTTTTGATCCAGTCGGTCGCCACTGTGCCGCAGCAGGTGGAAAGCATCAACAATTTCATTGCCGAAACTGTCAAACAGCATCCGGACAGCTTCATCGGTTTTGGCGCTCTTCATCCGGACATGGAAGACCCGGAAAAAGAAATTGAACGAATCATCACGCTGGGGCTGCGCGGTGTAAAACTGCACCCGGATTTTCAGAATTTCAAGGCGGACTCGCCCGAAGCCATGCGGCTGTACGCTCTACTGGAAGGAAAACTTCCTCTTTTGATTCATGCGGGCGACCGGCGGTACGATCTGTCCCATCCCAAACGGATCGCGCACATTCTGGAGCAGTTTCCAAAACTTGATGTGATTGCCGCGCATTTCGGCGGATGGTCCCAATGGGATGAGGCACAGCAATGGCTGGGCGGCAAACGGGTGTGGGTGGACACTTCCAGCTCGTTGTATGAGTTGAGCCCGGAACGCGCCCGGGAGCTGATTGCGATCTTCGGAGAAGATCATGTACTGTTCGGGACCGATTACCCCATGTGGGAGATTGGGGAAGAACTCAACCGGTTTGACCAGCTGAAGCTTCCGGAACAGACGCAGGAAAAGATTCTTTATCAAAATCTGATGGGTCTGCTGAGACGTTATCCCAATGTTCACGCAATCAGCTGCAAAGAATAGTCATTCTGTTTTTGAAGATAACACAAAAAGGTTCATCCGCGCTGGATGCAGCCTTTCTTTTTGTAATTCTTTTTTCAAAGCACAGTTTTTACTTTATACATCAATTAAACAGATTTGGCTTAAAACGCAACAGCGATCCGTTATTCAGGTTTCAGCAACAGAACAAATGCAAGTCATCTCAAAACGGTTTTAATACAACAAAAGGGAGCAGGCAATGTTTAACCTGCTCCCTTTTTTATTCTGTTTTTCCGAAACCGGAAATCCCCTGTCCTTTATTTGTAACCCTCATGGTTCTCCAAATCCAAAGATAATTCACTCTGAACCGGAGTATGTCTCTGAACTATATTCTTCTTTTCATCATTCGGATCTTTTTTCTTTTTTCCGAAGCTGAATTTTAACAGGATCGGCGTGATAATGGTGGTAACAACGACCATGATAACAACAGGGCCGAAGAAAACATCCTGCATCAAGCCAAGTGCCGCACCCTTATTCGCAACGATCAACGCAACCTCGCCACGAGAAACCATTCCGGTACCGACCTGTACTGCTTCCCGGTTGGTAAAGCGGCAGATCTTTGCACCGAGTCCGCAACCGATGATCTTGCTGATGATTGCAACAATGGAAAGCAACACCGTCAAGACAATAATCGCGGTCGACATCGACGAAATCGTGACCTTGATGCCAATGCTTGCAAAGAAGATCGGCGAAAGAAGAATGTAGGAAAGCGTTTCAAAACGAGAGGTTATGTACTTGGAACGCTGGGTGTTGGAGATGATAAGACCAGCGATGAAGGAACCGGTGATATCCGCAACGCCGAAAAACTCTTCCGCACAGAACGAAAGAAGAAGGCAGAACACAAAAGAAAGGATAACAAACCGGCGCATATCCTTGCTGTAACGTTTGCAGTACCAGTCGAAGAATTTGTAGAACAAATACCCGAACACACCGCACACTGCAAAAAACGCAACAATCTTGCCAAGAATCAGCCAGATGTTGACAGACGGATCCGCCATGCTGGTAATGATCGTTAAAGCAATAATACCCAGAATATCGTCAATAATCGCTGCGCCAAGAATCGCATTGCCGGCTTTGGTGCTTAATTTGCCGATTTCTTTTAACGTCTCAACCGTAATGCTGACCGAAGTTGCAGTCAACACAACGCCGATGAAGATGTTCTGCAGGATCTGCTGATGATCCATTTCAGTAAAGCTGCCGCTGTTATTGAAGAACATCATCAGCCCGAAGCCCAGGATGATCGGAACAATAACGCCCAGTGTTGCAATGATCATGGATGCTTTACCGGATTTTTTCAGGTCTTGAATATTGGTTTCAAGGCCGGCGGTAAACATCAGAACAATAACGCCGAGCTCAGACATCTGAGTGATAAAATCGGTTTCTTTTAAAATGTTGAAGCAGGCCGGGCCCAACAGAAGACCTGCCAGAAGTGCGCCGACGACCTGCGGCAGACGGAACCGTTTGGTAATCAAGCCAAGCACTTTGGTGCTGATTAAAATCAGCGCAATATCGAACAGAAAATAATAAGACATGAGACCTTCACCTCAAAAACCACAAAAACAAGCAACTATGAAAAGAACATAGTTGCTTGTGGGGATAAACATTTCCTTAGTCGCTGATATACGGCAGCAACGCAAGATGGCGTGCACGTTTAATCGCGACGGTCAGCTCACGCTGATGATGCGCACAGGTTCCTGTAACACGTCTCGGAACGATCTTGCCGCGTTCGGAAAGATATCTTCTCAACTTTGCTACATCTTTGTAATCAATATGCTCTGCTCTGTCAACACAGAAAGCACAGACTTTTTTGCGGGCTCTTTTGCCGCGCATTGGTCTTTCCATTGCCATAATACAGACCCTCCTTTAAGCTGTAAGATTAAAACGAACGGAATTAGAACGGCAGTTCACCGTCATCGGTATCGATCTCTTCAAAATCGCCAATGTCACCAACCGAAAAAGCAGCTCCTTTGGGCGGCTCTTCAAAAGCCGGCGGGGGAGCAAACGTATCAGCCGGTGCGGTCTGAGAACCGCTGTTTCTGGACTCTGCAAAATATACCTGATCGGCCACGACTTCAAACGCAGTACGGTTGTTGCCCTGGTTATCGGTATAACTTCTTGTCTGGATGGAACCTTCCAGCGCAACCAGCTGACCTTTTCGAAAATAACGGCTGACAAACTCAGCTGTATTTCGCCACGCGACAATGTTGATAAAGTCGGTCTGGCGTTCAGCTCCGCGCGAGGTGTAATTACGGTCAACCGCAATACGGAACGAGGTCACAGCGATATTGCTTGCCGTGTGCCGAAGCTCCGGATCGGCGACCAATCTGCCCATTAAAATAACACGATTGAGCATGTTCAACACTCCTGTTCCAAGCGCAAGTGGATTATTCGTCCAGATTGATGATCAGAGAACGAATGACACCGTCGGTAATACCGTAAATACGGTCGAGCTCAGCCGGAAATTCCGGAGCAGACGCAAAGTCAAACTGAACATAGTAACCTTCGGTCTCATAGTTGATGGCATAAGCAAGTCTTCTTTTGCCCCACTCGTCAACTTTTTCCAGTGTTCCGTTCGCAGAGATCAGATCGCTTACCTTTGTAACAACCGCTTTGATCTCTTCCTCAGACAACTTTGTGCTGATGATGATAACGGACTCGTACTTTCCCTGTAATTTTGCCATAAAAGCACCTCCTTTTGGACATATGACCCCGTCTCCTGATTCGGACGGAGTAAGGAATCATGTGTGCAGGATACACTTTCCCAAGAAAGCGGCACACTGTTAAAATTATATCATATTTTCAGCGCTTGTCAAGCGATTCTTTCGCTTCACCTTCCACCCACGAACGCCGTTCTCACTGCAACAAACGTACTGAGGTCAAAGCAACTTGCGCTTTGTGCTCAGTACAGACACTCGCGTTTTTCTGTTTGACTAATATGAAAGCCTTGTTTTTGCAAGCCGCACAAAGGATAAAGCAACGATTCCCGAACAACAAAAGCGGGCGAGCCACCGGCTTCGTCCGCTTTTCTTTTTGCTCATATGTAACATTACAGTGTTTTTGCAAGCTCTTTCAAGTAAGCGCGAAGTCCTTCGCCTACCTCCGGGTGATTCAGTCCCACTTCGATCGACGCCTGCAAAATACCCAGCTTATTGCCCATATCATACCGTTTTCCAGTATAATCCACACCAACCATGCCTTTGGTGCACGCCAACGTTTTCATTGCGTCGGTCAGCTGAAGTTCGCCGCCCGCGCCGGGAGCGGTATGCTCAAGGATGTCAAAAATCTCCGGCGGAAGAACGCAGCGGCCCAAAATGGAGAAAAGCGACATAATTTTATCCGGTGAAGGCTTTTCAATCATATCGGTGATCTTATAACAGTTGCCTTCCAGAGGATCGACCTTCATGGACGAATATTTCAAAATCGCTTCCGGAGATACTTCTTTGATGCCGGCAGTACCCAAACCATAGGTTTCATACGCGCGCATGAGCTGGCCGATAGCAGGATCTTCACCGATGATGACATCATCACCGTACAAAACCGCGAACGGCTCATCACCGACAAAGCTCTTCGCGCACAAAACAGCGTGACCAAGCCCTTTCATCTCCTGCTGACGGATGTAAGTGATGTTGGCGAGCTTGGAAATGGCCTGAACCGTCTCAAGCATCTGCTCCTTGCCGCCTTTTGCAAGATGTGCTTCCAAATCCGGCGAGCGGTCAAAATGATCCTCCACAACCGATTTTCCGCGGGAAAGGATGATGAGAATGTCTTCAATTCCGCTTCTTGCGGCCTCTTCCACAATGTACTGAATCGCCGGTTTATCAACGATCGGCAGCATTTCTTTCGGCATTGCCTTGGAAGCGGGCAGCACACGGGTACCCAATCCCGCGGCGGGGATTACAGCTTTTTTTACCTTCATAACCGTTCCTCCAAAATTCTATATTACACAGGCACAAACAGAATCAGCGCATAAGTAAGCAGCATGGAAACCACAAAATAAGTGACTACCACAGCAATCAGCGCTTTTCTGGAAACCGCGCCTTTTTTAGTGAGATGCGCATAGTACTCCTGCTCATCCGGGTACTGCTCTTTGAGCTGCCGAATTCGCTTAAAACAATGGTTCATATAAATTCGGTTAAACGAAAATCCAACAATAAAACGAGTTGCCAAAGAAACCGCGTAGCTCATCATTGTGATCATATTGACCATTTGAGGAGTAATCGTGGAAAATGAACCGCCGGTAATCATAAACATCGCGCCAAAGCTCACCAAATTGGAAACGAGAAACACGATAACAGCCAGCAGATACATCTTGCGGTAGATTAAAAACATAAATTCCAGCAAGAAAGCCGCCCAGTTGATGGTATTCTTGCCGGTGGTTTTCATTTCTTTGAACTTGGGAAGATAATATTGTGTGTTCTCCCCTACAAAAATCGCAAGATCTTTTGCCGAAATCCCGTCGATCTCCTCGTCCGGGCTCAAACCGCCGTACGGAGTCGTGTAAGGATTATATCCCATTGTGCGGAATGGGCCCTGCGGCCCCTGGCCGGCTCCGGGCTGATTCTGCTGACCAGCACCCTGCTGCCATCCTCCAAAGCCAAAAGGCGCCTGCCCCATATTCGGCTGATTGCCGTAACCGGACTCATCCGGACGGTGCAGAGGCGTGCCACAAACCGCGCAGAAGATATTGTCTACACTGTTCTGGGTGCCGCATCGCGGACAGCGGATTTTGCTCGTATCCTCATAAAAGCGCTGCTGCTGCTTTTTTTCCTGTTCCTGCTGTTTGTTCCAGTCAAAGCCTTCCGCATGCTTTTGGGCGAACATACAAACGCCGTTCATCTGTTCAAAACAATGGCGGTGATAAGGCGCGCCACATTCCGGACAGACGGCGACCAAATCGCCTTCTTCAAACGGCTGCCCGCAGTAAGGGCATTTCATTCCTGTATAGCGGTTCATTTAGTTTCCTCCAATAAAATAAGGAACAGAAAAGCCTTCTGTTTCCTGCTGTGTATAGTATATCACCGAAACAGATGTTTGACAAACAAAATTCATGAAAAAAGCATGAACTTTACTTGAAAACAGAAGCGCTGTTTTGCCGGCTTTACTTTGTAAGGAATATCCGGTATAATAAGGACAGAATGGAGTTTTATGCCTGTCAAAGTCAGGCTTTTATTTTGATTTGGAGGGAACTGCATGCTGCAGCTGGATGAATTACGTTTGGAACTGGAAGCGCTTGAGCCAGAGCTCAAAAGCCTTGGGCAGGCGCTGAATTTAGAAGCGCTGAAAAAAGAATCTGCCGAACTGGAAAAAAAGACGGCCGAACCCGGATTTTGGGACGATATGTCGGCTTCCCAGAAGATTATGCAAAAGATTCGCCACTGCCAGAATGTCTGCGAGCGGTATGATAAGCTCTACAACGAATATTCCGACCTGTTTACCATGATTGAGATCGCCAACGAGGAGGATGACGAATCGCTGGTACCGGATATTACCGAATCCGCTCAAAAGGTGAAAGCAGAACTGGAATCCCAAAAGCTGACCACTCTGCTTTCCGGCGAATACGATGCCAAAAACGCCATCCTCACCTTTCACGCCGGCGCGGGCGGCACAGAGGCGCAGGACTGGGCGCAGATGCTTTACCGTATGTATCACAAATGGGCAGACAGCCATTCGTTCAAGGTAAAACTTCTCGATTATCTGGACGGGGATGAAGCGGGCTTGAAAAGCGCCAGCATCCTCATTGAAGGGGAAAACGCTTATGGCTTTCTCCGCTCAGAAGCAGGCGTCCACCGGTTGGTGCGTGTCTCCCCGTTTGATGCGTCCGGCCGCCGTCATACGTCCTTCGCTTCTCTGGAAGTAATGCCGGAAATTGACGACGATGAAGAAATCACCATCCGTGACGAAGACCTGCGTGTCGACACCTATCGTTCCAGCGGTGCGGGCGGACAGCACGTCAACAAGACTGAATCGGCCATCCGCATCACCCACATTCCAACCGGCATTGTAGTCGCTTGCCAAACCGAGCGCAGCCAGATTCAGAACCGTGCGACCGCGATGAAGATGCTCAAATCACGTCTGGCGGAGATCAAGCAGCGTGAGCATCTGGAAAAAATTGAGGACATCAAAGGGGAACAGAAAGAGATCGGCTGGGGCAGTCAGATCCGTTCCTATGTCTTCATGCCCTATACGCTGGTCAAAGATCATCGCACCGGTTTTGAATCAGGAAATATCAACGCCGTTATGGACGGGGACTTGGACGGATTCATCAACGCCTATCTGGTCGCTCAGGCGAAAGAGCACGCAGAATAAATTGATTGGCGCCGTCCTGTTTTGAAGATGAAATTTATAAAAAGCCGCCGGAAAATTTCCGGCGGCTTTTTTATTTTGGTAAACAGCAGGTGGGCGCAAGGCCGGAAGCAGAGCCCGGATGGCAGCACATACGCCCGTTCGGCAAACCATTCATCCGGTTAAAAACACTGCCCAGCCTTTCTCAGTTTACTGAAAACAGCCCGTTTACCCATAAACTATTCATCCTTCGGCGGATTCGTTTTTTCATCAGCCGGCAGTTTCCGAATCAGCACCTTCTCAATCCTGCGGTTCTCAATCCGCTGAACACAAAGTTTCAGACCGTTGACCTCTACTTCCGGCTGCGTGTTGTCCTGCGGAATGGTGTGCAGCTGGCTGAATACCATTCCACCGACCGTATCGTACTCCACATCTTCAGGGATAGTGATTTTGAGGGTTTGCGCAAGGGTGTCAATGTCGACTCCGCCGGAAACCCGCCAGAGATTTTCTTCCAGTTGCTCGATTTCCGGCCCTTCTGCCGGGTCGAATTCATCGTAAATATTGCCTACGATCTCTTCAAGCAGATCTTCAACGGTAATAATGCCGCTCATCTCTCCGTATTCATCGATCACAACTGCAATATGCACTTTTTTCTGCTGCATATCGCGGAACAAATCATCCGTATGGATGGTTTCCGGCACAAAGTACGCCGGGCGAAGCAATTCACGCAGTGGTTTCGGCTGTTTGCCGGTTTGATTCAGAAGGAACTCACGGGCGTTCAAAATACCCAAAACATCGTTAACATCCTCTCCGTAGACCGGAAAACGAGAAAGACCGGTTTTGCGGATGATCTCGGTTATCTCGTCCGGAGGAGTGTCAACAGAAAACATTTCAACATCCGGCTGACGGGTCATAGCGTCGCAAACAGAAGTATCGTCAAACTCAAAAATATTTTGAATCCATTCTTTTTCACCAGCATCAATGGTTCCTTTTTCCTCGCCAAGATCAACCATCATACGAATCTCATCTTCTGTTACTGTTTCATCTTCTGCCTCTGTTTTCAAGCGAAGCAACCGCAGCACCAGGTTGGTGGAAAAAGAAAGGAACCAGACGATCGGCTTCATCACAAACGCAACAGCGGATACAACACCGCTGGAGATTTTAGCGACCTCCATTGATTTCTGCATAGCGATCCGTTTGGGGACCAGCTCGCCTAAAATCAATGTGAAGTAAGACAGAATGATGGTAATAACAATGACAGACAGTGTATCCAGCGCGCCGATTGAAATGCCGTGGAACCCAAGATCGTCATAAATCCAAGAAACAAGGTAATCGGAAAAATTTTCTGCAGCAAAGGCACTTCCCAGAAAGCCGGCCAGCGTGATTCCGATTTGTATGGTAGAAAGAAACCCTGCGGGCTGTTCCACCATTTTCAGCAGACGACCCGCTTTTTTGTCTCCGTCTTCATATTGTTTCCGAAGCTTTGCCGGATTTAATGAAATCACGGCAATTTCGGTGGCAGCAAAAAACGCATTAAGCAGAATGAGCAAAACCTGCAGCAGCAATTGTTGTGGGATGGAATCCAAATAAAACACTCCTTCAATATTAAGAATCGTTTTGCCTGCAAAAAACACAAAAAGACATAACCCGACGTTTAAAAACGCAGGTCATGCCTTTTATTCATTCTGTTTGAATCTTATGTTTTCGCAGCGGCTGTTACTTCGATCGGTACTGCCGTCGTTATCCATAAATTATAGTCCTTTCTTCAAAGAAAAATTACGATGTCATTATACAAAAAGCAGGACCGTTTGTCAAGAGGACGATCCTGCTTTTATCATTAGCCCAAAAACTGTGTGCCGGGCTGTCAATTATTCCCGGTTTTCCTGATTGACCGGTTTCGGAATTTCATATGCCGGACGGCGAAAGAGTTTATGCATGGTTATATAATAGGTAATGCACAGGAAGATGCAGGCACCCACCCACGCCATGCAGTTTGCCAGACATGCACCGGTAAAGCCCATGACCGCGACCAAAACGAACGCCGCAAAAATACGGATCACCAGCTCTATCACGCCTGAAACCGTTGGTATAAAACTTTTTCCGATTCCCTGAAGCGTGCTTCGGTAAATAAACAGCAGTGCAAGAAACACATAGCAGATACCGTTCATGGTAAGCATGATCTGCGCCAGAGAAACGATTTCAGCCGTACCGTCCGCGCCAACAAACAATTCCACCAGATATTTGCCAAACAGAATGTTCATTACCCCAAGCAGCGCGCTGACAACACCGGAGATCACACAGCAGCGCCGAACGCCCACTCGAATTCGGTCCATTAAATTCGCGCCGTAATTCTGTGCTGTATACGTCGCCATCGCCACACCAAATGACTGGCTCGGCATGGTACAGAGGTTATCAATCTTAGACGCAGCAGTATATGCCGCGACCGATGTCGTCCCCAAGGTATTCAGCGCAATTTGAACGGAAATTGTACCAATGGATATAATGGAGGCCTGAAATCCCATAGGCAGGCCAAGCCGGAGGTGGAGATAAATCTGTTCCTTCGACTGCCTCCAGTCACTGCGGCGGATATGTAGAATAGGGAACCGTTTAACAATGTAAACAATGCACAACAAACCCGAAACAACCTGCGCAATCACGGTCGCCACACCTGCTCCGGCAACCCCCATATGCCCGTATACAATGAGAACGAAGTCCAAAACCACATTCAGTGCGCTGGCAATCACCAAAAAGATAAGCGGCGTGCGGCTGTCTCCCAGCGCACGGATGACATTGGAAAGAAAGTTGAACAGGATAGAGGCGCCAATGCCGGCGAAAATCACCACCAGATAGCTGTAAGCATCGTCAATGATATCCGAAGGCGTCTGCATTAATTCCAGAATCGGCCGGGTCAGCACCACACTGATCGCAGTCAAAACAACTGTTGTGACAATGCAGATCAATGTACTGGTCGCAAAACTACGGCGTACGCCTTCTTCATCTCCGGCGCCAAAGCGCTGAGAGATGACAATGGAAAGCCCGGATGTAATTCCCTGAGCAAATCCGATGATAAAAAACATAATACTGCCGGTACAGCCAACCGCTGCCAGCGCATCCGGCCCAATCGTACGACCTACGATAAACGTATCGGCCATATTGTAAAACTGCTGAAATACATTTCCGATCAACAACGGCAATGTAAAAAACACAATCAGCTTTGCCGGGCTTCCTTTCGTTAAATCTCTGGTCACTGCAACATCTCCCAACACAACTTCACTTAAAATCCAAAAGTTATCTTATCATCTGTTGGATTCCCTCACAAGTGCTTTTGAAAAATTCATCACATCGCACAGATTCAACCAAAGTATTTTCTTTGCTTTTGCCACATTTATGTTGTTTTTCAGGAAGATCACATGTCTTTCAGCAACTTAGCAAAATCATTTTTCTCATGTGTTTTAAGATAACAAATGCAAAATTCAAAAGATATCCTATTATTCTACTTTTACACGAAGCAGACTGCTTATTCCGTACCGCAAATCCAAATAAAAAAGCCCCGTGTAAAACACGGAGCCCTGAAAACGATTATTCAAAGCTGATGATATCGAGCCAGGATTTCAAGAATTCCTCTTCACCCGGGATATTTCTGGAAAGCTGGAATGCAGCAACCACCGGAAGCCACTGTTCAATGTACTGACGGGCAACATCAGTTTTGACGCAAACCTTCTTCAGGTACTTTTCAGCAACTTCATCTTTACCTTCCATACGGAAATACATATAGGTTCTGGCAGTATCCGAACTACCATTTCCCTGTACCGCATGGGACCAGTCAATGATATGAGCATTGCCTTCGTCATCCAGAATAATATTGCTGGGGACTAAATCGCCATGGCAAACTTTATAATGCTTCGGAGCAGCATCCAGACGGCTATGCAGCTCATAACGAATGGAAGGGTCAATCTTCAGACTGGAGATTGCATTGTGCATTTTCTCACGCAGACGGTTCAGGTGCGGTGCACGTTTGCTGTGAATTTCCATCTGGATTTCAACCATCTTGTCAATATATTCATCCGTTTTTTCCGGATGTTCCGCTGCAAGCTGTTCCAATGTTTTACCCGGTACATAGTCCATAACAATGGTCCATTTTCCATCAATCATGGTTACCTCGTGAACCTTCGGAACATTCAACCCAGTTTCCTGCGCACGGATCTGATTCAACGCCTCATTGAACACGTTGGATTCCGGAAATGTTTCGTCAAACACCTTGTATACTTTTGTTCCGTCAGTAAAGACCTGTTTATGTGGACGCTCAAAGATCAATTTGCAATTTTCCATAGTTTAGGCTCCTTCCATGCCGCAATAATATCTCCTGCGGTTGATTTCATCATCATTATACCAGAATATTTCAAAATTATCTAGGTCATTTTGTTAAATTTAACAAAACTATTTTTGTGCGTGTTTCCCAAAAGCGTCACTCTGTTTTAAAACTGGTTTATACTGCTTACACAAAATCAGAAGGTAAAATAAAAACAAACAGCGGAAGAACCAAGTGGTTCTTCCGCTGCAGCGAAAAGTCAATTATTTGCCATAATATGCTTTCAGGTACATCTCTTTGATCTCGCTCATGAGCGGATATCTCGGGTTTGCACCGGTGCACTGGTCATCGAATGCGTTTTCAACCATCTCGTCCAAAGTATCGAGGAAGGTCTTCTCATCAATGCCGTAATCAGCAATGGTTTTCTTGATGCCGACTTTCTCTTTGAGTTCTTCAATACCTTTGATGAATTTCTCAAGAGTGTCTTTATCGTCTTTGCCTACGAAGCCGCAGAAGCGTGCACACTCAGCATAGCGAGCGAGGCAGTGCGGATACTGGTACTGCGGGAAAGTGCCCATCTTAGTCGGAACTTCAGCAGCGTTGAAGCGCATAACCTCAGTAATGAGCAGCGCATTCGCAACACCGTGCGGCAGATGATGGTAAGCGCCCAGTTTGTGAGCCATGGAGTGGCAAACACCGAGGAACGCATTTGCAAACGCCATACCAGCCATGGTGGAAGCATCCGCCATCTTTTCACGAGCGATCGGATCATTTGCACCGTTCTCGTAAGCACTCGGCAGGTAGGTGAAGATGTTCTTCATCGCCTTCAGAGCAAGACCATCGGTGTAGTCAGTCGCCATGATGGACGCATACGCTTCAAGAGCATGGGTCAGTGCGTCGATACCAGAAGCACTGGTCAGGCCTTTCGGCTGGGTCATCATGTTGTCTGCATCAATGATTGCCATGTTCGGCAGAAGTTCATAGTCAGCCAACGGATATTTAACGCCTGTTCTCTCGTCGGTAATAACCGCGAACGGAGTAACCTCAGAACCGGTACCGGAAGAGGTCGGGATCGCAACGAAGAACGCTTTCTCACCCATTTTCGGGAAGGTGTAAACTCTCTTACGAATATCCATGAAGCGCATTGCCATATCAAGGAAGTCAACTTCCGGATGCTCGTACATAACCCACATGATCTTACCAGCGTCCATAGCGGAACCGCCGCCCAGAGCGATGATGCAGTCAGGCTCGAAGGAGAGCATTGCTTTGGTACCTTCTTTTGCACAAGCAAGAGTCGGGTCCGGAGCAACATCGTAGAAGCAGGTATGCTGAATGCCCATTTCGTCGAGTTTCTCTTCGATCGGTTTCACATAACCGTTTTTGTAAAGGAAGCTGTCGGTGACGATGAAGGCTTTCTTTTTGCCCATTACGGTTCCGAGTTCATCAAGTGCTACCGGCATGCAGCCTTTTTTGAAGTAAACTTTTTGAGGAGCTCTAAACCAAAGCATATTTTCCCTTCTCTCAGCAACAGTCTTGATATTGATCAGGTGTTTAACACCGACGTTCTCAGAAACGGAGTTTCCGCCCCAGGAGCCGCAGCCAAGAGTCAGAGACGGAGCAAGTTTGAAGTTGTACAGGTCACCAATACCACCGTGAGAAGACGGGGTGTTGATAAGAACACGGCAGGTCTTCATTGCAGCAGCATGTTTTGCCATTTTTTCTTTCTGCGCCGGATGGATATACAGAGAAGAAGTATGACCATAACCGCCGTCAGCAACCAGACGCTCTGCTTTCGCGATTGCATCGTCAAAGTCTTTCGCTTTGTACATTGCAAGAACCGGAGAAAGTTTTTCATGAGCGAACTCTTCGGAAATATCAACCGACTCAACCTCACCAATGAGGATTTTGGTTGTTTCCGGAACGTCTACGCCTGCGAGTTTCGCAATGGTGTGTGCGGACTGACCAACGATCTTCGCGTTCAGTGCGCCGTTAACAAGAATGGTCTTACGAACCTTATCCAGCTCGTCGCCTTTCAGGAAGTAGCAGCCTCTGTCAGCAAACTCTTTCTTCACAGCATCATACACGCCAGCAAGAACGGTAACAGACTGCTCAGAAGCACAAATCATACCATTGTCAAAAGTTTTGGAATGGATGATGGAGTTTACAGCGAGTTTGATATCAGCGGTATCATCAATGATAACCGGAGTGTTGCCAGCGCCTACGCCGAGTGCCGGTTTACCAGAAGAGTAAGCCGCTTTAACCATGCCCGGGCCACCGGTTGCAAGAATGGTGTCCGCATTTTTCATGAGCTCGTTGGTGAGTTCCAAAGACGGAACATCGATCCAGCTGATGATGCCTTCCGGAGCGCCAGCCTTAACAGCAGCATCCAGAACAACTTTCGCAGCAGCAATGGTGCAGCCTTTTGCACGCGGATGCGGGCTGATGACGATCGCATTTCTGGTCTTCAAGCAGATCAAGCATTTGAAGATTGCAGTAGAAGTCGGGTTGGTGGTCGGGATGACCGCACCGATGATACCGATCGGCTCAGCAACCTTCTTGATACCGAACGCTTTATCTTCTTCAATCACACCGCAGGTTTTGGTGTTTTTGTAAGCATTGTAAATATACTCAGCAGCATAGTGGTTTTTGATGACCTTATCCTCAACAACGCCCATGCCAGTCTCTGCGACTGCCATTTTTGCGAGCGGGATACGCTGCTGGTTCGCAGCCATAGCTGCCGCTTTAAAAATTTTGTCTACCTGTTCCTGGGTGTAGGTAGCAAAAACTTTCTGTGCTTCTCTCATTGCCGCCATTTTCGCGGTAAGAGCCTCAACGGTGTCAATGATTTCCGGCACAGCTGTGGTCGTTTCCTTTTTCGCCATGATTCTTCCTCCTTAAAATCATTGGAAAATCTCAGCCGCAGGGCACAGCCAACGCTGCTTCCCACGCCCCTGTTTCATGTTTCCGGCTTTCAATCAAGCCGGACAACTCTTTCGAAACCTGTTTGTTATTAATCTAACGAAGTCATAATAGCATATTTTAAATGCTTTGTCCATACCTTTTTTAAATTTTGTTTATTTTTTAACAAGTGCCTTTTCCAATCCCGCTCAAAACGGTCAAAACGCCGGAAAACAAAGTGTTTTTACTCCCGATGAACGGCGACTCAGCGCTGAATTGCCTGCCTTTGTGCGCGGTCCTGCAAATTTTCCAGCGCAGCCTCCAACAGCAGATGGTAGATGGGTGCGAGAAGTTTGAAATCCTCTTTTAAGGCCTTGGACAATCCATCCGAAAACAGAAGGTCGAAATTCTTGCTGTCGGCATAAAACCCGATGTTCCGCCGCTCCAGCCAATTTTGAAGCGCTTCGGGCTGATCGGGAAAGTGCGGGCGCTTGTAGCACTCGCCCTCCATGGTAAAAACCTTTTGAGACGTATATGCTTTCTGTGCCGCCAGAAAGGCCGGGGTCTGTTTTAATACCATCCGCCGCAGGATGTTCATGTAGCTTGCGGAAGCATGATAAAAGCCGCAGCCATAATGAAAGCCGGAACCGTCAATCTCAAAATAAATGCCGGGGTAATCCTCCGAATGCATTCGGTCTCGTTTGAAAATGAGCCACATCGAGTCCCGGTAAAGGGATGGGTCTTTGGTATAGCGGGTATCCCGCCAGATGCGGCAGATTGTTCTCCCTACGCGAGGGTCGGTCACAAACTGCCCGTCGATTTTAAGCATGTCCGGCGCGAGATCGCTTACCAGCCGCGCGAACGGTTCCACCACAAGTGCTCTATATTCCGGCTTATGCTCATTAAACCACCGGCGGCTGTCATGCAAGCGGTTTTCGAAAATAAAATCCAGTGTTTTTGCTGAAAAAGGCATTGTGTCGTTCACCCTCCGATAAGAAGTTTAAGAGCTTTTTCTGCGGAAGATCACCAGCTTGCTGGCAATGTAATTGAGCAGGATTACCAGGATGTTGGAAAGCAATTTCATCAAGGTTCCGTTCCACAGCAGCAGATCCACTGTAAGGTACATGATAATCAAGTCCAACAAGCCGGTAGCCAGCCTGAAACCAAAAAACTGAGCCGCCTCCCGAAGGACCGTCCTCCCATCCGCCGCTTTGGACTCGAACACCCAAAATTTGTTGGTAAGGTAAGCAAACAGCACCGAAAGCACCCAGGCAATGATCACCGAAACCGTGTTTTCCACAGAAAGCAATTCATAGCAGATAAAATACGCTAAAATATTGACAAGCGTTGTCCCTCCGCCAAAAACCAGATAAAGAAAGGGTTCCTTATAGCGAAAAAACAGCCGCTTAGCCTTTTCAAACATCCGGCCGATCACCTCCTCAGGCAGACTGTCTGCCGCGCAGTTTGAGTAAACATTTTTATTGTACCACAAATTTTCAAAAACAGTACATTGACATAAAGCAAAAAAGCAAAGACTTTTTTCCACAAGCCGCATCTGCACATATATTATAAGGTATGTTCAAGGAAAGAACAGAACTTTTCCCCTGTTAAAACCAACAAATTTGAAAGGATATTGTTATGCGTTTCATACAGTTCAGCAATTGACAAAACAACTCGAATATTGTACTCTTAAATTACATCATATGACTGACGGAAGTGGAGAAAACCACGTGGAGTATGATCGTTTATTTAGCCGACCGTCTGGGCAAAGCTGCTCAGACGTGCGGCTTTTTTGTTTTTCAGCGAAAGGATGATTGGAATGACAAACGGGTATCTTCATTCGATCGAATCCATGGGTATGGTGGACGGCCCGGGAATCCGCACCGTCGTTTTTTTGCAGGGATGCAAGCTCCGCTGTTTATATTGTCACAACCCGGACACCTGGCGGATGAACCAGGGCACGAAGATCACCCCGGAACAGCTTGTCAAAAAACTGCTCCGCTTCCAAAGCTACTTCAGCCGTTCGGGCGGCGGCGTGACCTTCTCCGGCGGCGAACCACTGCTTCAGCCGGAATTTTTAACCGAAGCGCTCCGGCTGTGCAAACAGCACGGCATCCACACCTGCATTGATACCGCAGGAGTGGGCATTGGGCATTATGAAGAAATTTTATCTTATACCGACCTTGTTTTATACGATGTCAAGCACTTTGAGCCGGATGCTTACCACGCGTTGACCGGTCAGCCGATGGACGAGACCCTGCGGTTTATTGAAGCGGTTCGGAAAAGCGGCGTTCCCATGTGGGTGCGTCATGTAGTCGTTCCAGGTCTGACCGACTCAGACGCTCACATGGAAGGGCTTCACCGCTACATCGGCACCCTTCCAAATGTGCAGAAGGTAGAGCTTCTCCCCTATCATCTGCTCGGTGTCAACAAATATGAAACCATGAATATGAATTACCCGCTCAACGGCGTTCCCGCAATGGACACAAACGTCTGCGAAGGGTACAGCAAACGCTTTTTTGAAGAAAAAGGAGGCTTTCCGGCATGATGAACGAAAAAAACTGGGATGGATTCAAACCGGGAAACTGGCAGTTTGAAATTGACGTGCGTTCGTTTATCCAGAAAAACTACACTCCATACGAAGGGGATGAACAGTTCCTGACCGGCCCGACCGAGCGGACAAAAAAGGTCTGGGCACGCTGTGAAGAGCTTATTCTGGAGGAACTGAAAAACGGCGTGCTGGATGTGGAAACAGACATCATTTCCGGTATTGACAACTTTGAACCGGGTTATATCGACCGGGAAAACGAAGTGATCGTCGGCCTTCAGACCGACGCACCGCTCAAAAGGATTGTCAACCTCTACGGCGGGCTTCGCACCGCAAAATCCGCGCTCCAGCAGTACGGCTACCAGCTTAATCCGGAGATCGACCGGCATTTTGAAGAATACCGCAAAACCCACAACCAGGGCGTGTTTGACGCTTACCCCAAACGGGTGCGGACAGCCCGTCACGCCGGCCTGCTCACCGGGCTTCCGGACGCATACGGCCGCGGACGGCTCATCGGCGACTACCGCCGTGTCGCACTGTACGGCATTGACCGGCTGATCGAAGAAAAGCAAAAAGACCTGGACGGGCTGGACGGACATATGGATGAAGAGCGCATCCGCCTGCGGGAAGAGGTTTCGGAGCAGATCCGGGCGCTGGGCAAGATCAAGTCGATGGCCGCCCGTTACGGAATTGACCTCTCCGCTCCGGCAAAGGACGCGAGAGAAGCAGTGCAGTTTCTGTACATGGGATATCTTGCCGGGATCAAGGAAAACAACGGCGCGGCGACCTCCATTGGCCGCACCTCCACCTTCTTGGATATTTACATCCAGCGTGACCTGGACCGTGGACTGATCGACGAAGCGGGCGCGCAGGAACTCATTGACCAGTTCATTATCAAGCTCCGTCTGGTGCGCCATCTGCGTACACCGGAATATAACGAGCTATTCGGCGGAGACCCCACCTGGGTCACCGAATCCATTGGCGGCATGGGACTCAACGGGCGCACCCTCGTCACCAAAAACTCCTTCCGCTACCTGCACAGCCTGACCAACCTCGGTACCTCTCCGGAACCGAACATGACGGTTCTCTGGTCTGAGCATCTGCCCGCGGCGTTTAAGCGCTACTGTGCGAAAATGTCCATCGAGACCGATTCCATCCAGTATGAAAACGATGATCTTATGCGCTCCATCTACGGGGATGATTACGCCATCTCCTGCTGTGTTTCCGCCATGAAGGTCGGCAAGCAGATGCAGTTTTTCGGCGCGCGCTGCAACATGGCAAAAGCACTGCTTTACGCCATCAACGGCGGTGTGGACGAACTCAAAGGCGGCGTTGTCGTGCCGGGCATTGAACCCATCACCGATGAAGTGCTCGATTATGAGACTGTACGCGCAAACTACGAAAAAGTGCTTGCCTACGCGGCTGAACTGTACGCGGATACCGTCAACATCATCCACTTTATGCACGATAAGTACGCTTACGAAGCAAGCCAGATGGCACTGCATGACACCAACGTCAAGCGCATCATGGCGTTCGGTATTGCCGGGCTTTCAGTCGCGGCAGATTCCCTTTCCGCCATCCGTTACGCCAAAGTGCGTCCGGTGCGCAACGAGGACGGTGTTGCCGTAGACTTTATCACCGAAGGAGAATTCCCGAAATACGGCAATGACGATGACCGGGCCGATGATGAAGCCGTCTTCATCGTCCGCAAATTCTCGGAAGAACTCAAAAAACACCCGCTTTACCGCAAAGCGAAACACACCCTGTCGGTGCTGACCATCACCTCCAACGTGATGTACGGCAAAAAGACCGGTTCCACGCCGGACGGCCGGAAGGTGGGCGAACCGCTTGCGCCGGGCGCCAACCCCATGCACGGACGGGATGAAAACGGAGCGCTGGCTTCTCTCAACTCGGTCGCGAAGATTCCGTACAGCAGTGTCTGCCAGGACGGTGTTTCCAACACCTTCTCCATCGTTCCGCACGCCCTTGGGAAGACAGAAGAACAGCGGATTCAGAATCTCACCGCCATTCTGGACGGCTATTTTGCCCAGAGTGCGCACCATTTGAACGTCAATGTATTCAACCGCGAAACCCTGCTTGACGCTATGGACCATCCGGAAAAATACCCCACACTTACCATCCGCGTTTCCGGGTATGCCGTTAACTTCAATCGTCTCTCACGTGAACAGCAGGAAGAGGTCATTAAGCGAACCTTCCATGAGTCCATCTGCTGACCGTTCTTTCAATGACACACATACAGAAAAACGCCCGCTCTTTCAGCGGGCGTTTCTTATTTTGTATTTTGAGATTCTGCTCCAAAAGCAGCATTTTTCAAGCACTGTTTTTCACTTCAAACCGCGCTCTTTAAAGAAACATTTCATCGCTCATAAGGAGTGACCACCCATTTCATACAGCCGCTTGTTTTATCTGCAAATACGCGGTACCCTTCCTCAATTCGGTTGAGCGGACCTTCATGGGTGAGCAGGTATTCTGTATCCAGCCGTCCGGACGCGAGAAGAGAAAGCAAGGTGTCACAATGGCGGGAATCCACTCCACCCGTTTTAAAGATGAGATTTTTCCCGTACATCCGTTCCAGCGGAAGCGGCTGGGGCCGTTCATACATGGCGACCAGCGCGACCACCGCGTTGGGGCGGGCAATCTGCCAAGCGAGAGTAAAGGTGTTTTCCCCGCCGGCCGCTTCGATGACCGCATCGGCACCGCGGCCGGAAGTGAGCCAGTTCAGCACGTCCTGCGGGTCCTCTAACGAAGGATTGATACACACATCGGCGGCATGATGGCGTTTTGCCAGTTCCAGCCGTGCCGGGTCAAGGTCGAGTGCGATGACACATCCTGCCCCAAACAGCCGGGCGCACTGCATGGCGCAGATTCCGACCGGCCCCGCGCCGATGACCGCAACGGCATCTCCCGGCCGGATGTCACAAAGTTCCGCGCCGAAGTATCCGCCGGAAAGGATGTCCCCGGTCAACAATGCGGCACGGTCGCTCAAGTTTTCCGGAATGCGGTTTAAACCGGTGTCGGCAAACGGGACGCGCACATATTCCGCCTGACAGCCGTCAATGCGGCAGCCGAGCTCCCAGCCGCCCTTTTCGCAGTTGTTGACATAACCCCGGCGGCAAAACCAGCAGTCGCCGCAAAAGGTGACACAATTGGCGGCGACTCGGTCACCCGGCCGAAGCGAGGTCACCGCTTCCCCCGTTTCCACGACCACGCCGACAAACTCGTGACCCAACACTGTTTCCGGAACAGCGCGCGGAACCGCACCGTGCATGATATGCAGGTCGCTGGTGCATATTGTACTCAGTGTGACCCGTACAATGGCGTCAGTCGGGTTTTGCAGGCGGGGCACCGGGCGGTCACACAGTTCGATTTTACCTCCCTGATGGCAGACAAGCGCTTTCATGGTCTCGTTCAAACCAAACACTTCCTTTCACTTCTTCAAACCGTTTTAAGCAGCGTTTTCATCATCTTCGCTAATGCCGCAAACGCCGCTGTTTACACCTCGGCTTTTAAAAAACGTCCCACCGAAGGCAGTCCAAAACCGCATACGCGTTTTCGGTTTCAAGCACAAACTGTGCTTTTTCATTCATCTGTGGGATGATTGCACCCACACAAAACCAGGCTGATAAGCAAAACACCCGAAGCCCAAAGAAACCGCTTCACAGGTATCACCACCACTGATTGATTCGTCTGTATCATACCACGAACGCCGATGAATGTATACTCAAAAACAAAAGCCGCCTTTCGGCGGCAAAAGCTGAAACATTATTGTGCTGTTTCACAATTCTGTTCATTCTGTAAAGCGTAAAGAGGGTTTATTTCTTTATGATAAACATGGCGAAGGAAGATCACGCACAAAGCCGCGGAAAAGAGCTCTGCGATTGGGAATGCCCACCAAACCAGTTCCAGCACACCGGTGAGCGAAAGGAAAAACGCAACCGGAAGCAGTACAACAAGCTGACGAATCAATGAAACCATCAGGCTCATAATACCATGAGAAAGCGCCTGGAACACCGAAGAGGAGACAACGCCGAAACCTGCTAACAAAAAGCTGAGGCTGATGATACGCAGTGCCGGTTCGCCGATTTTCAGCATATTTTCCGAAGCGTTAAAAACGAGAAGAAGCTTGTCCGGAATAATCTGAACAACAAGCAGTGCCACAAGCATAATGCTGACCGCATACAACACACTCAGCCGAATGGTTTTGGTAATCCGTTTTGGATTCTGCGCGCCGTAGTTGAACGCAATGATCGGCACCATGCCGTTGTTCAGCCCAAAGACCGGCATGAACGCAAAGCTCTGCAATTTAAAATAAACACCGAATACCGCAGTTGCCGTTGTGGAAAACGCAATCAAAATCTTGTTCAAACCAAAGGTCATGACTGATCCGATCGCCGACATAATGATAGACGGAACACCAACCGCATAAATCCGCCGGATAATGTTTCCCTGCGGACGGAATCCGCGGAACGAAAGACGAACTTCCTCGTTCTTTTTATGATTGATAAAAATAGCAAGCAGCATGGCAACAATCTGCCCGAACACCGTTGCGGCAGCAGCACCGGCGGTTCCCATTTTCGGGAATCCGAACAAGCCGAAAATCATAATCGGGTCAAAGATGATATTGATGATGGCCCCTGTTCCCTGCGTAATCATCGTGTAAAATGTTTTACCGGTGGATTGAAGCAGACGCTCAAAAATGATCTGCCCAAACAAACCAAACGAAAACACCGAACAAACCACAAGATAATCCACACCGTAACGCACGATAATATCTTCACTGGTCTGCGCGCGGAAGAAGATCTCAGAAAAGAATCCGCCCAGAAGCGCGAACGCCACAAAGCTGCACAATGCTAAAAACACACCGTTCTTAGCCGTATTATTCGCGAGTTCATAATTTTTCTGCCCCAGGCTTTTGGAAAGCAGGGCATTCACACCAACACCTGTACCGATCGCGACAGAAATCATCAGGTTCTGCGCCGGAAAGGCAAGAGATACCGCCGTTAAAGCGTCCTCGTTGATTTGGGCGACAAACATGCTGTCAACCACGTTATAAAGCGCCTGAACCAGCATGGAGATCATCATAGGGATGGACATATTTAAAAGAAGCTTGTTTACGGGCATGACTCCCATCTTATTGTCTTTTCTAACGGTACTTTCTTCCACCAAATCATACTCCTTTTCCTGACACAACAATTTATCAAAAACGGTTATTACAAAAATAATGCTGCTTAAAGCGCAGCATTCCAGATGGTATTATAATAGAAATCAAATTTTCTGTCAACTAACATCGATTCTCCCATGATTCGCCCCTTTTCCACCCTATATACAAACCGCATTTTATGGTATAATGAAAAGCCCGGCAAATTTCACGCCGAATTGCATGAATGGAGAATCGCTCATGAACGAAAGAGAAATTTCAGAAATCCGCCGCCGCTTCCGTCCGGAAAAAAGCAACATTACCCATGTGCGCGGCTGTTATGTCAATGAACAAAGGGAAATCATCACCCAATTCAACCAGTCACTCTTGATTACGCCGCAAGAGGAAGCCGAACAGATACTGACGGTGCTCAAGCGCACCCTGTCCGGCACGCTCAACAAAAACCTACTTGATATCACGTTTACTACCCAGCAGGTAGCGGACAGCGACGAACACAGGCTGCTAATGGCTCTGCGCGACTCTTCTCTGGAAGATGAAACCGCTTTGCAGACCTTGTATCAGCGAATCATCGACTCCGTCTCGCTGGAGGGGAATTACATGATCCTGCTGGCTCACGACCGTTACGACGTTCCCTACCGCTCCGGTGACGGCGAAACACTGGACGACGCTTCTTCCGAAGTATTTTCCTACATTCTGTGCAGCATCTGCCCGGTGAAGATGACCAAGCCCGCTTTGAGCTATCAGGCATCCGACAACATGCTGCACAACCGCACCGCCGACTGGGTTCTGTCCGTGCCGGAACTGGGTTTCCTGTTCCCCGCTTTCGATGACCGGAGCACCAACCTTTACAATGCGCTCGCCTACTCCCGCAGCGCATCGGAAAGCCACGAAGCGTTTATTCAGACAATTTTCCGCTGCGAAGCACCCATGCCGGCCGCCGAGCAAAAAGAAACCTTCGGCACCGTACTGGAAAGCTCGCTGGGCGACCATTGCAGTTACGAGGTGCTGGAAGCGGTTCACGAACAGTTTCAGGAAATGACTGAAGAACACAAGGCAAGCAAAGACCCTTCTCCCCTGCTCTTTTCGAAAAACACCGTAACACAGGTGCTCAAAGGATGTGACCTTCCTGACGAGACGGTTGAACGGTTTTCCCAAAAATACGATGAAGCGTTCGGCGCGGACGCGGAACTCAGCCCCCGCAATATCACCGGAAGCCGGCTGGAGATTCGCACGCCGGATGTTTCCATTCAAGTCAAACCGGAATGCAGCCACCTCATCGACACCCAGGTCATCCACGGGGTAAAATACATTTTAATCCGCGCAGATGAAGATGTAGAAGTAAACGGTGTGCGGGTACAGATTCAAAAGCCAAAAGCGGAGGATAAGCAACAATGATTGAACAGGAAAACAGCTTGCGCATCCGGGCGCACCATGGACTGTGCTTTTCTTTTTTCCGCGGCAAAGGATACAGTAAGACTTTTACGGAAAACATGAACCGCATATTTGAACAGCTGAAAGAGAATCCCTCAATCCTGCTAATCGACCACGCGGATGACGTTTGCTCCGCCTGCCCGAATTATGACGGCGTTCAATGTAAAGACGCCGCGTTGGTCAAAACCTTCGATGACGCGGTATTATCACGCTGCGGCCTCTCTGCTGAAACCGAACTTTCCTGGAAGGAATTCAAACGAAGGGTCGATCAGAACATCCTGAAACCGGGAAAACGGGGCGAAATCTGCGGCTGTTGTGAATGGAACGATCTCTGCTCTTCTCTGGAACAAAGCGAAAAATAGCAGCAAGCGCACGGAAAACCGTGCGCTTTTTCGTTTACGCATATTCAAAAAATCGTGAGAAATTCCCTGTTCTGCCACCCTTGACACTCACTCTATATTGTGTTGCTATATACCGGTAGCTTGTAATACAATATACTGGATTTATTCGGCGAAAGGGGCACAATATGGAACATCTCACCGAATTGTTAAAAGGAATCCTGGAAGGCTGCGTTCTGGAACTAATCAGCCGGGGAGAAACCTACGGTTATGAAATCACCCGCCGGTTGAACACAATGGGTTTTTCCGATGTGGTAGAAGGCACCGTTTATACCATCCTGCTGCGGCTGGAAAAGAACGGGCTAGTATCCACCCAAAAAAGGCTTCCGAAATCGGCCCGCCGCGCAAATTTTACACACTCACCCCTGCGGGAGAAGAAAAGCTGCGCAGTTTTTGGGAACGATGGGATTTTATTGCCTGCAGAATTGATAAGCTGAAAGGAGAACGCTCAAATGATCGAGTTTATTAAAAAGTGATCGGCGATAAAAAAGAATATCACCAGATGACCGCGCGCATCAAAGCGCTGCCGGATGATTACCGCTACGTTTACGAACAGATTCAAACTTATATGTGGAGCTTTGTTACCGGAACAGGCGATGACATTTTAAAAGTACAATACGAACTCATTGACCTGTTTGAATCCGGCGCGGCAAACGGAAAGCCGGTCCTTTCGGTCACCGGCGAGGATGTTGCAGCGTTCTGCGACGACCTGTTAAGCACGGTGAAAACCAGCACCGGAAAACGGAGAGACGCGCTTAACCGAAATATCATGAAAAAGGTCGGGAAAAACAGATGAGGACAAAGCTGCTTTTTGTATCATCGTCAGTTTTTCTCATATAAACACCGCTTTAATTCAGTCATCCTGCGTTTACGCGAAAAAATCGCACTGAATTTAAAATAAGCAGAACCCCGATGTGCAATTTGTACATCGGGGTTCTTGCTTCTTTTAAGAGGCTCAACAAAATGCCGTGGCTGTTATAGGGACTAAAAAAGAATACCGCGTCTGAAATGAAATAAATCCGGTTCGCACTGTAAAAAAGCCAAAAAGAAACACATTCAATCTACAATTCTTTTGCCGAAAAAACACAACGCGATTCCGTTTTTTCTATGCAACCGGAGGGAAAAAGCGTATCTGCTGTGGTTTACGGACCATGGGAAAAGGTTTCATCTTAACTTAAATCGTGCGGTCAAGTACAGTGACCTGCGTGATCACATCACGCAGACGATCAGAACCCACTAAATATTCAAGTGCTGCATCGGCATTCTCAAATATACGACTCTCGTTTGGAAAAGCAGAACAGGTAATCCGAATAACACCATTTTCTGACCAAATACCGTATTCTTTCCCCTTCCATTCTATAACAACTTCTGCGCCGTAACACATACTGGTTTTAAATTCACTGATGGTTTTAAAACGATATGCTTCCGGAATATACGGAATAAAGTTTGTCTCCATAAACCAGACCTCTTTCACATATTGCTTTAAATCCGGAGCACCCTCCGGGTAATTAATTGTTGCCCCTTTTTGTGGGTGTTCATCAGGATTATCCCAAGTGACCAGATGGTCATGTGGATTAGAATGCCCACTTCCGGGTGCATGACCCGTTTCATGACGAATTATAACTGCTTTTCCTTTTGCATTATACTTTACTGTAACCCAGTACCCACCTTTCCGTAATTGGAGATAATATCTCTGGACAGTATTGGGTGGGCCCAAAAAATCTTGTCCTGTATTTTAGTGCTATAGCAAAGAATCCTTTAAAGATTGTTGTTTCATCTTAAATCGTACGCTCCCACACTTTTACTTGTGTGATTACATCACGCAGACGATCGTTTCCAACCATATATTCCAGAATTTCATCGGCGGTATCACACCATTTCTCCGTACGAGTGTTTACTTCAACAGAGCCAGCCTGACAGATCACCATTTTAGGCGCTGAATCTGCCGCAGAAGAAATACGGCCAAAGCAGCAGTACATCACACCATTCCACTCAAACTGGACCTCGCCGCCGCGCCGCATACACTGCTTGAAATCGCTAATCGATTTAAAACGGTTATCTTCAAAGCTGTTTGTGCCGACCCATGTAGCCATTTTAGTGTTCCTCCTGTACAAAAAGTTCTTGACAGTTTGTTCTTTGCCAAAGTGAAACCCTGACTGATCCCATATGATGCTATGTTGGTGTGGAACCTCATGATACTTGGGGAAGCCATGGTCTGTATAATGAATTTCCAAATATGCTTTCCCGTCAGCGCCAATTAGTGTTTCAATCAGTTCTCCTTTTGATGTATAGGAATATTTTGTTTCACCCGGTTTTCCAATGAAACGCTCATCTTCCGGCTTAGAGGGCTTCCATTGTCCGCCATAGGCACTTCCGCCGCCTTTTCCAATCCGATAGGGTGCTATTGCATCACAATCACTATTCAATGTGCCTCCAATCAACGGTTTGCACACAGCAAACAAGACTTTTGTCCTAAATTGATCGAGAAATAACAGTTACTTTGGTAATCACATCACGCAGGCGATCGTTTCCGACCATATATTCAAGAACATCATCTGGTGTGCTACACATTTTTTCGCAATTCCCGTCAACGCGAGCAATACAATATCCACTGTCAGAAAAACACACACCATATACGATGCCGTTCCAGCTAAAGACAGGCTCACCACCACGTATAATGCATTCTTTAAATTCTGATATTGTATTAAACTTGTTATCCTCGTATGGATTAAAACTGTAATTCATAATCATATCTCCAAATGCTTTAAATTCAGGAGCACCGTCTGGATATTCATCCGGCCAATAATTCACATGAGGCTTTTCAAAATTTGGAACACCATACCTTGGAGCTTCCCAGTTTATTTTATGGTCATGTGGATTGGAGTGATATTTGGGATTGGGTGAAGTGGTATAATGTCTTTCGGCAACTGCTTTTCCGTCTTTTCCGATTTTTGTTTCGATTTTAGTTCCATCTTTTGCATAGGTAATTTTAATTTCACCCGGTTTTCCAATGAAACGCTCATCTTCCGGTTTAGAGGGCTTCCATTTCCCACCGTATGCACTTCCACCGCCTTTTCCAATCCGATAAGGTGCTATTGCATCATAATCACTGCTCCATGTGCCTCCAATTTTAAAAGCTTCCAAATCTTCACGCCGGAAACCGCGCTCATGACTCATATACCGCCAAGAACTGCGTTCATAATCCACATAGATAATATTGCCCTGCATTTCAGGAAACGGTGTATGATAACAGATGATTTTTTCCGGCTCAATACGCTGCAACATCTCGTTGTAGCCGGCCATGAACCATTCTTTCTGATCCCGGCGGTTATCATGCTCAGATGCCATATAGGTAGAGACAGCAACAATGCTTCCTTTTTCGATTCCTTCAAAGCAGAAATCGAATGTAGACTCATCACCCCAGTTGACGGTAGGAATCACCCGTATTCCCTTGGATGCCCAGTAGGCTCCGCACCAGCGATTACGGAATACATTGTAAAGCTGCATGACTGGCGCCATTTCCAGGTACATGCTGAAATCCGGAGACAGCACTGCACGGTACCGGGACAGCTTTTCAATGTCATTGTCCGGATTCTTCCAGACCCGCTCAAAGCGATAGTCATAAAGGAAGAAATGAACCATACGGTTAAGGTGATACTGATCTTCCAAATGCGTCTTGTCAAACCCGATCAACAAAAGATCATCAAAGTCCCCTGACTTTTCCTGAAACTTGGGAATCACAGGGATTTGCAGCTTCCCTTGGCCGGGGAACTGATTGCGGAGCAGAGTCTGACTGGTTCGGTAACTGTAATTTTCTTCGGTCATATAAAACCCTCCTGTATAAAGTAAGGAACAAGTCCTTCTATATACAGGCGTTCAAGGGGCAAAAATTGCACATGTCTGTGCAACAATCTGAAAAAATTTACAAATGAACAATAAAAATCAGAGCAACTCCAAGGAGCCTTCGTTATCTTCAGAAACGAAAAACGGCACCAATTCAAATGCGGGTATCTTCGTTTTAACAAAAGGAAAAAAGCCTCGAACGCGAAATACGCGTCGAGGCTTTCGGCTGGTCTGAGTGACGGGACTTGAACCCACGGCCTCCACCACCCCAAGGTGGCGCGCTACCAAGCTGCGCTACACCCAGACATATTGCTGTAAAATTCAGCAGTATTATTATAGCATAACAAAAACGAAAAATCAATGACCGGAAAGGAAATATCTTTAGCGATGTTTTCATCTGTCTCAGCCGTGAAACGTACATATTATACTGTATTCATTGATTGCCTGAAACATCACATATTGTTCGATATCGCTCACAAATTACATCCGCGTTTTTTGACAAATCCTTGGTCCCGTCTAATTTGAGGACCTGGCACCGCAAAGAATCCGCCCATTTCGCGTGAAGCGCTGCCATACCGGACTGGTAATTCGCGACATCATCAAGAAAACGTTGATGGGATTCGTACATATCTCCTCCCTTTTGAATTCGTTCTCCGAATTTTTCATACTCCCGTTGATGTACTCTGGCGACGCATACCTCCACAGGCGCTGTTAAATAAACAGCAAGCACGAAGTAGGGATCAAAATACTCGTGAAAGCTGTTCATAGACCCAGCCATAACAAACCGATCCTTCCCGGAAATCGCGTCCATCAACCCATGAATCTTTTCTTCCCGGGAGTACATAACCGAAAAAGGAAGCGCTGTATCTTTCCGCCACAAATAATCATCAATATCCACAAACGAAACTTTCAACCGCCGCGCAACCATTTTCCCAAGTGTGGTCTTTCCTGAACCGGAAGATCCGAAAATGAGGATTCCCTGCTTCAATGTAATCCCCCTTTATAAAAATCGATTTCCGATTTTTACCGGAACGTGATGATAGTGCTTAATAACAACGTCGAAAAATAAAGAAAGGGCAAGTTCTTTAAGAACTTACCCTTGGTGCGAGTGACGGGACTTGAACCCGTACGCCATAGACACACGCCCCTCAAACGTGCCTGTCTGCCAGTTCCAGCACACTCGCGTTTCAGCTTTTCTATTATATCAAGCAAAAACAAATTTGTCAACCCCTTTTTCTTGCAGTTTTTGCTGTTTTTCTTTATAATAAAAGTAAGCAGAAAACAGGAAGTGATTTATTTGTCTGAAACAAAAACTAATGTCATGCGTATCCTCGACAAATCAAAAATCCAATACACACCTCATTATTACGACCACACAGACGGTCAGATTGATGGAGTAGCGGTAGCACATAAATTAGGGCAAAAGCCGGAACAGGTATTTAAAACACTGGTCACCAAAGGTGCGTCCGGACGCTACTGTGTATTTGATATTCCTGTGGAAAAGGAACTGGACTTAAAAAAAGCCGCAAAAGCCGCAGGGGAAAAATCGGTTTCGATGATCCACGTCAAAGAGATCAATCAGGTTACCGGATATATTCGGGGCGGATGTTCCCCGATCGGCATGAAAAAGCAATACCTTACCGTCATTGACGAATCCGCAAACCAATTTGACACCATTGTAATCAGCGGCGGAAAAATTGGCACACAGGTAGAACTCGCTCCCGGTGACCTTGCGAAGCTGATACGCGCAGACTTCGCTTCCATTGTTATGGGTTAAATAGCGACAACGAAAAAGCCTCCGCAAGGGAGGCTTTTTCGTTTGCCTGATTTAATCTTCCAACGGCTCAAGCCATGCCTGCACGGTTTGTTTTCCCTTCGGTGAGGGTGTAAAAGTACATTCATCCCGCTCATCTTCTTTGTAGTCCCCGTCGATCAGTGCATATTCGGCCTTTTCGCCGGAAGAACCAGCGATGTAGCCAATCGCTTCTTTGCGAATGGAATAATCGTAATTGTTCAGATTGGTCTGCATGAGGTTGCAAATCGCTTCGAACAAGGAATCCGCGCGGGGCGCAATGCTGTCAACCAGCTTTTGCTCGATCGCTGAACAAGCGATTTCAGCTCGCCGTTCAAAACACTCATCCCTTGTTTGCTCGGTAAACAAAGGGCTTTTGAAATACTCGGTCAGCTTTTTTCCGCTTAAAAGCTGTACCCCTTTGACCAACCGGACGGTCTCTCCGCTTTCAGACGTATATTCCACCGTCTGCTCTACTTCACATTCGACTCCGCCGAACAGATCCACCAAGTCAGCAAATTCCTGGTCGTTATATTTCATATAACGGTCAACCTTTACCGAAAAAACGTTTCGCACCGCGTCGCAGACCATTTGAACGCCACCATAATCATACAACTGCGGAAGGGTTCCGGTTTTAATATTAACGGTGGCTTCCAGTTCCTTCGGCACCGGTATCAGCCGTATCACACCCTCTTCCGGCTCAAACCGGATGAGCATATACCGGTCCGGCGGAGTGATATCATCCTTCGAACCCATCGCAAGAATGGTCAGCCCATCCTCTTCGGTTGGTTGATATTCCGGTGTTTCGGCTGCTGACTGCGGCAAGGCGTTTTCTGACTCAAAAAAATTAGTTAAAAATAAAATTCCGGCGCTCAGGATTCCCAGCACTGCCAGAGATAATGTAAACGAAAAGAAAAACGCTTTTGTGCTCAAGTGCTTCTGCTGTTTCATGGCACGCCTCCTTTGCCTATATGCACAGTATGGGCAAAAAAGATAAGATCATGCGTGTACGGCGGCTTTAAAAAAACGATATACAAAAAGCGGCATGACCAATATGGTCA
>OFMJ01000689.1_pt1 | contig 32326 bp, 32 predicted proteins | sample 1541801 | NCBI WGS metagenome assembly OFMJ01 (sample SAMN04209234, study PRJEB22552) | human gut metagenome | biome: gut; material: feces | host: Homo sapiens | place: USA: Oklahoma
GGTTTTATTATGAAATCCTTGAGAATAAGCTGTCAACTTTTTTTATACCACACCACTCTGAAGCTGACAATGGATTCCGGATTTGATTCTCTCAATCAGTCTCTTGCCACCCTGATTCAGACCCAGCTTGGAAAGGTGGGCATTGACCTGACCATCACAGGTCTTGAGCAGATGGAGTGGTACAGCGGCTTTATGGCTGGCGACTTTGATTTGACCTTCTGGCAGCCCCAGTACAACTATGCGGCTCCTCACTGCTGGTTTACTCCTATGGACACTATGACTCCACAGACAGTTTCCCTCCAAGGGATGGATGATGCCCAGGAGTTTCTGGATGCCATTCAGAAAACAATCCAGACGGATGATGAGACGGAGTTGCGCGAACTATTCACCTATCTGTATAACTACGACATGGGGAATGTGATTGATATTCCGCTGACCTACCAGAAGGATATGATCGTCTACAATACCAGTAAGATCTCCGGATATGACTTTATTGGTACCCCTTGCTTTTTCAATGTGGACAATTTGCATCCGGCTGAGTAAATAAAAGATGAGCAGGCTATCAAAAATGGCCTGCTCATCTTTTATTTTACAGTCATTTTTGCCATTTTGAGCCCTTCAAATTGTAGTATTAGTAGGGGGAGAAAACGAGGGTAGGGTTACGATAGCAAGCACAGCCAGCGAGTACCCACTGGCGGATTTTTGATTTAAGGGGGACCCCTGCCCCTAAATCAAAAATTGCTTGCTGGGATAGTCCCAGACCCTTATAGAAACGGAGGCGGCGCAGCATGGCAAACCGAAAGCGGAATATCCAGATGAAGTTTTGGGTGACAGAGGAGGAAAAGCGGCTCATTGAGGAGAAAATGGCCCAGCTCCACACAAAGCGGAGCGGCGCCTATCTCCGCAAAATGGCGATTGATGGGTACATCATCCAGGTGGACACCACCGACATCAAGGAGATGACCCGCGCCCTCTCCGCCATCGGCCGGAACATCAACCAGATCGCCAAGCGGTTGAACGTCGGCGGTCCGGCCTACCAGGCCGACATGGAGGAGATCCGGGAGAGGATGGAGCAGATATGGCAGTTACAAAGACGCATCCTATTAAGTCAACGCTGAACCATTGAGAACTTGAAGCGGGCGGCGGAAACGCTGAACTTCCTGACGGAGCATGGCATCGGAAGTTTGGAGGACCTGTCCGAGCGGTGCGACGGGGCGGCAGCCGCCACCGCCAGGGTGAAGGCGGATCTCCGGGCAACGGAGAAGGAGATGGAGCGGCTGACCCTCACCATGAAGCACGCCGCCACCTACCGCCAGCTGCGTCCCATGTATGACCAATACCGCCAGTCCAGGGACAAGGAGAAATTCCTCCGGGGACATGAGGGGGAGATCATCTTGTTTGAGGCGGCAGCAAGGGAGCTGAAACGCCTGGACGCCGTACCCCTGCCCGCCACCAAACGACTCCGGGCCGAGATGGACGAGCTCACCGCCAGGCGGACCGCCCTGCAATCGGAATATCGGAAGGCCCAGCGGGAGGAGCGGGAGTACGACACCCTCCGCCAGAATGTGGAGGCCCTGCTGGAAAAGCCAAGGGAATCCGAACCGCAGAGGCAGCGGAATCACGAACTGGAATAGGTAGGATTGTGCGCTTTGCCGGACTTTTCAAAGGCCCCTGGGCGCAGTCAGATTTTCCCGGTATAATGGAGGCAGGAATGGAGGTGCCGCCAATGACGAGGACCGAGGCCGTTAAGGAATTTTTCAAGAAGGCAGTTTTGCCCGTCGCCATCGCCGGGCTGCTGTACTGCATTTTCAAATCCGCCTGCATCAGGAATGGGGAGCTGGATCTTCTCTGGCTCTGGATACTCTGCGGCCTGCCCTTCGGCATCCATCGGATGTGCGTCTGGATTGTGCCGGGCAGTGGCTCCCTGGGCGGCGGTGCCGCGCTGTTCGTGCTGAACTTCGTAATCGGCGGCCTCATCGGGGGCTTCGTCCTGGTGTGGCGCCTGCTGGTGGCGGCGTGGTATGTCCCCCTCACCATCTACCGCCTGATCGTGGGATAATAGCACTATGGAAATGTGGAAAACGGCCGCTCCACCGATGGAAAACGGATATTTACGGCCCGATGGAAAAGCCGCCGGCTTTCCCACAGCCCGCAAACATCGTTTCCCACAGCTCCGCAGACGTGGCCGTTTACACACATTCTCACAGCGCCTGCTGCTGCGAACATCCTTCCTGTCCGATCCTGATTGAAAGAAAAAGAGAGAACAAAAAAAGAAGCGGGAGGGTCACCCTCAGCTCAAACCGAAGGCGGCGCTCCCGCAATCGAAACAAAGTAAGACTCGCCAGAGGAACAAAAAGCCGACATACATATTGCATTTCTTGAAATTTTAATGTATAATAAAGTATTAAATATATCACTATTACGCCAAAGGTGGTTTCGGAAATGAAATTTTATGCTGTAAAAGCAGGAAAAAAAGTTGGTGTGTTTGACAACTGGACTGAGTGTAATGAGTCCATCAAAGGCTTTTCCGGGGCAATTTATAAATCGTTTCCTTCTAAAGAAGAAGCGGAGGCATTCTTATCTGATAGGGACATTTGGCGTGAAACTGTTGAACAGGATATTCAACAGGGATTCTTAGTAGCATTTTGCGATGGTAGTTTTGATAAAAGCCTTAACAGATATTCTTATGGTGTTATTATAATCGAAAGTGATGGAAAAGAAACTTCCTTATGTGGGTATGGTTCAAATCCCAAATATATTGCAAGCAATAATATCATTGGTGAAATATTTGCAGTGATAAATGCGCTGGACTGGTCAATTTCGAACGGATATGACAAGGTAAAAATATATCATGATTATGAAGGCCTGAGCAAGTGGATAACTGGTGACTGGAAAGCCGGCAGTGATGTTGCCCAAATGTATACCTCTGTATATCATTCGAAATTTGATGGAGTTCTCGATGTCCATTTTGAAAAAGTCAAAGGACATAGCAATAACCCATATAATGACAAGGCCGATATGATAGCCAAATCTGCGCTACAAGAAAGAACAAAAATTGCTATTCAAGGTGATAATTGGTTTGTCCTTACATTTTTTGATGAGAATGACTTTCAAGCCCTTGCGGGGCTCCTTAAAGAAGCAGCTCCAGGAACTGTTGACACAGAGATAAAATATCCAGCAAAAACAGTCCATAAGCTTGAACTTGATGGAAAGAAAGTTGTTGTTACTCTGTTTAAATCAAAAAATCAGAAGATTTTAGTACAAGGCGAACCATCGCTACTATTTCAAGTTCTTGTTTCTATTATCATGGAATTGGACAACGCTGCTAAAGTGGAACCAATTTTAAGTAGTGCATATAGAACAAATATTGATTCCAAAAGAATTGATGATTCTTTTACAGCAGTTTGCCCTAATTTACCAGCACAATATCCAATCAATATCAAAAAACTAATCCGCCAAGCAATTATCAATTTAAACTACTATGTGGAGAGCGAAGAATACTCACAATATGCTTTTCCTGCGTTGCGTGCGTTAGAAGGGCATATAAAGTATTTGATAGCTTCTGCTGGAGGACCAGTGGGACGTTCATTCTCTACTTTCAATAAAGATCGGCAATCGGGAGACTATATATTTACAGCTTATTTAACTGACACAAATAAAAAGCCTCAAATTGAAAAGTGTTATAATTATTATAAATCGGTGCGAGATACAGTCTTTCATTTTGGCGATATTATGGGTAGTACCGATTCTACACGTATACTGCAGACAAAAGATGAAGCCGATGAAATAACCAAGAAATGTATTGAACTAATTTGTGAACTATAAAATGAGTGAAAGGAGGAAGTGTTATGTCAGACTACGTAATTATTAAATTAAATGATGGTTGTTATAATGCTTTTCTCCTTTGCTTAACTTTTGAGAGTATCCTCAATTATTTAGAGAGCATTGAAAAAGAACTGATTATTCAACAGAATCACGGCAATATATTAATTGACCAGCTATTAGTAACTGGAAACGGCCCCAATAGATTTCTTTCGTGTTTCTTCAGCCATGGGAAACTTGATATTTCGTCTGCACATACTGCTACTCCAGGAACACATTACCGTGAACTTTCGCTCCGCCTATTGCAGCGGAATTACTCGTTATTAAAAAATTCTATTCTTACTAATCAGCAAAGGGATAACATTAAGCGTGGAATTCCAATATAGACAAGAAACGGGAGCGTCACCCTCGGCCTAAACCGAAGGCGGCGCTCCCACTCTGTTATGGAAAAGTGTTCAAAACAGCCTCTTTGTCCCCCCTCAAATCAGAGGGAGAGGCCCGCATGAGAAACCATAAGGACGACTCCCGGAAAAGCCACCGCAGGCGATTTTTCAGCCCGTTTTCAACCCCTATTCCCGCACTTTTTCGAGCGTGCGGACTGGTAATGGGGACAGGAGATAAGAACCGCCCGAAAACTCTGCTTGCAGGGGTGGACACAGCCCTTGCAGACCTTGTTGTACTTGCGGCGGCCGTTCTCGCCCAGGAAGAAAGCCCACTCCAGCCGCCACTTCTTGCTCCGGCTCATAGGTCATGCTCCGGGGGCTTCTTCTGGTGGGCTTTGTCCGGGGGCTTGCGCTCGACGGACTCCCGCTTGGCCTCCGCCAGCCGATCCCGGATGGAGGGCTTTTTCTCCGGCGTGGTCCTGCGCGCCTCACACTGGGCCTTCTCCAGCTCCTCACCCCTGTGGCCGTTGTTCAGCACCCCGTCGATCATCCCGTAGTCATCCTCCAGGGTCATCTCGGCGGTGCGGAGAGGGTTCTCCGGCTCCGCCGGCAGGGCGATGATCTGCCCGTTCAGGCTGATGAACTGCTCCGGCTGCTTGAAGTGCTCCGTGTACTTCTGCACCTGCTCCGGGGTCAGGGAGGTGAAGCTGTCCTCACTCAGCCCCACCACCAGGAAGGTGCCGGCCATGATGTCTTAAATCTCTCCATGCTCATCCCGCAGGCCCCGGTTCAGCTCCAGGCCGATGAGCTTGCCCTCATCATTGCAGACCAGCCCCACCGGGTCGGAGAAGGGATAGGCGGTGGCAATGTCGCCGCCCACTTCCGCCTGTAACGAATGGAGGCCGGGGTCGATCTCCTTCACATAGGGCTTCTTCATGGGCTCCACCACCAGGACGGTCATCTTTTCCGGGGTGATATGTTCCTGGACCTCCTCGTTTCGGATAGCGAAGGAGCGGGAACCGTTGCCCATGACGAGATACTTCCCATCGTCAGACTGATGGTGCAGGCCGTACCCGGCCGCCTCCATCTGTTCCCGGCTCATATCCGTCACATAGAAGGTGCCCCTGGGGGTCCGCACCGTTTCGCCGGTCTCCCGGTCATCCGGGGAGGGCGCCGGAGTCTGCCCGGACAGCTCCGCCTCATACTCCCGGCCCGCCTGCTCTGCAAAGGCCAGCATCTCGTCCGCATGGGACTTGTCCGAGTTCTGGATGGCCTCCCGGATCACCGCTGGATCAAAGTCAAGAAATTCCTCATAGCCGGTAGCGTCTTTGAACTTCTCGATCTCCGAAGGCAGATAGTCCTCCTGGGTCTGCCCCAGGGCGGCCAGCTTCTCATCCAGGGCGGAAATGCGGCCGGCCATCAGGCTTTCATAGATATCTTCTTTGGCCGCGTGCTCCTCCGGGTGCTCGGCGGCATATGGTGCCAATTGATGATGGGCCTGTAGATGCTCCAGTTCTCATGTTTTAGTGTGTACTCCCTCAGACCACGTCTCCGCATGGCATCCAATACTTCACCTACGATTTCTTCGATTTTTTGCATCTTGTATACCTCCTGCTATATTTAGTTGTTACAAGTATAGCAGGTAATGCCGAGTTTTTTTGATTCCCACCGCATTTTACTTGCTTTTCTTTGCTGTTTCGGCTTTTTCTATTTCTCGGCATTATTCAGATCCACGCAAGCGTACTGCTTATTCGGTGCAACCATAGGCCCTCCTCCTTTCAAAAATCGAACGGGCGTTCTGTGCTCGTTTGAGTACATTATAGAACGATTGTTCGGAAATTGCAACCCCCAAGATATGGGAACTATCCCGTTTGTTTCCCCACACTTTTGTGTCTTACCACAGGAAAAGAGCGCATTCAGACGTTTCCTGCCTTGCTGTCCCGCCGTTATTCCGATATAATACCGGTAGGAAGAAACACACCATGCGCAGCTGATGGCAGGAGGAATGTCTATGCGGAAAACGGGAGAGGAGGCATTGCAATTTAACGGCAAGGATCTGGGATTACGCCTTTGCGACTTTTGGAGCTGGGGGTTTTCCGACCTGCTGGACAATACACTGCGGGGCAGCTATTCGGAATTCATCGTTGCGGCTGCCCTTGGAATTGACCTTTCGGAACCCCGTGTAAATTGGGAGCCGTGGGATCTGACATTTCGCAGTGAGCAGGGGGACATCCATGTGGAAGTAAAAAGCGCTTCCTATTTGCAGACGTGGGAGCAGGAACGTCCCTCCGCTATCCAGTTCAGCATCCGTCCGGCTATCCGATGGACAGCGACCCATGGCTACACGGGGGAGCAGCATCGGCAGTCCGATGTCTATGTTTTTTGCGTGTTTACGGAAACGGAGCGCCTAAAGGCAAACCCCATGCAGCTGAAAAGCTGGGACTTTTACGTTCTCCCCACCAGAGTTCTGGACGAACACTATGGCGCACAGAAAACTATCCGGTTGAGTTCCCTGCTCCGGATTCATCCAGAGAGAGTTGATTTTCCGGGACTGAAAGACGCTGTGCTGCGAAGCATGGCATTTAACGAAAGACCATAGAAGGGGAGGATATGCGTTTTCCCCCACCTACCGCTGGACTTGATATCTGTGTGCCACGAAAAAAGGAGGCATCATCATGAACGAAGAAACTTTATTGCAAAGGGAAGAAAAACAGGAACTGTTCTATCGGCTGGTGGATTTGAACGAGCGGGGCAAAATCCATTGGGAATGCGTGGAATATATTCCTATTTCCTTCATGGACAAAGATATGCTGGAGGGTAAACCTGCTTATCTAACCCAAATGTTCACTCTCACTCTACAAGTGCAAAACACTTTCTATAAAATGGAAATTGACGAATACCTCACCGTCCCAGACGGGAAAGGTGACATTCATTTCAAGCTGACCCGTCCTACAAAGGACAATTATCTCGAACTGGAAACAGCCTTTTCCTTTGACAGCGCCTATGACAACCACACTGCGGAAGAATTGGGTAAAGCCTGCAAGGAACACCCCATCACGAGAATGGCCGCTGCGATTGCCCGAGACATGGAGAACCGGGAAGAAGTTTTGGAAAACTTTGAGTGGGCAGATTTTGCCCCTCAAAAAGGGGTGAGCAAGAAACTGCTTAACCATCCTCTAGTCAGGCTTAGCGAAAAACTGTTCAATGAGCGGCGAGTGCTGGATTTTCACCGAATTGTGTTTGATATTCCCTACCGCAAATCTCTGATGGAGAAATAAATACCGGCGGATACTCCGAAACTCCGCGACACACCAAAAGAGAAAGCCCCCGGCAGCTGCCAGGGGCTTTCAGTGTGTAAGGGGTTAATCAGCTTTCACGAGATTGAGGTCAAACCGCATCAAGATGCTTGCTGCCTGAGCGCGGATCGCAATACCTTGCGGGTCAAGAGTGCCATCGTCATGGCCATTGATCAATTCGTTGCCATTGGCCCATTCCATGGCGGTTTCGGCCCAAGCACCTACCTCATTGCCATCCGGGAACTTGGAAACCAGATCCGCAGTAGCGGAAGTGTCCAGCCCCTTAAAGGCTGTGTAGTTGTACATCATCTGGGCGAACTCCTCACGTGTGACGGTATCATTGGGCTGAAAGGTTCCATCGCCATAGCCGTCCACCACGCCGTTGATTTCCGCCCAAGTGATGGCGTTGACGTACCAATCGTCGGTCAAGTCGGTAAACGTGGAGTCCCCGGTGACCGTGGGCTGGCCCTCCAGGTTGTAGAGGATCTGCACAGCCTCCGCGCGGGTCAGCTCCTTGTTAGGAGCGAACAAGCCGCCGGGCAGGCCATCCATCAGGCCGTGGACTTCCACATACTCAATGGCGTCCGTATACCAGGCGTCCATAGGCACATCGCTGAACGGGTTGTCCCACACAAAGGTCACGGTGATGGTCACCTCTCCCTTGGGCTGGGTGAAGGTGTACTTGCCGTCGCCGGCGCTGGTCACGGTTACCCGGTCGCCATCCTCGTCCACCACGGTGACGGTATCCACCTTGTAGCCCTCATCAGGCTCGGCGGTAATGGTCACCTTGTCACCCTGTTCAGGACGGGTGGGGCTGGTGCTCACGCTGCCGTTCTCGCTTTCGGTGATCTCGGGAGGATAGGTGGGATCGCTGGGTGTGACGGGCGGGGTATAGGTTGTTACGGTAGTCCCTTTGTCAAATCATGCTGTACTTTATTTGCATTATACCACTCTTATCTCGGCTTGTCATCGGCATTTGTGATTATTTTTCCGGATTCTGGTTAATTTTTTGGAAAAATTAACACAATGGCTAAATTCTGACATATTTTACATTATGAAAAATCTATACTGTCCTCAAGAAATGGGGAAAACTGGTGTCCTTTGTCAGCTTGCCCCACTTGGGGGCGCAAGATGGCGAAATGGCGATATTCTCCCCACCCAGAATATTCCCGATTAACTCATCATGAACTGGCCGCAGTCGTATGGACGACTGCGGCCTTTTTGTATGCCCGTAATCATTTTACAATTCCACCCGCAGGGTGGTTCCGTCCTTTCCCACGATCTCCACCCCATCTGATTTCGGTCGTCCAAAAACCCGAAATCAGAATGGAGGTACCCAGTATGGGGTTTAACTACAGGCAAAAAAGGAAGGAATTTGAGCAAAACTGGGCCAAGGCCCTGAAACAATACATAGCTGCCGGAATGACCCACGAACAGATCTCCTCTATGCGAGAGTTTGAGGAAGAACTCTTCCGTCAAGAGCGAGTATATGAAAATCGGGTAAATGTTGGCCTGCCAGACCTCAACATCCTGCGTTTCAGCGTGGAGGAAGATTATTTTCAAGACCTCTCCCACCACTTGGATGCAGCCCTGGAGGATATGCAGCCCGGCATTGCCCAGCGGATCACGGAGCAGGATCGGAAAGTCCTTCTCCTGGCTTGTTTCGGTTTCACACAGGACGAAATCGCCGTGAAATTGCACATGAAACAGAGCACGGTTTCGTACCATCTTGACAAACTTAAAAAACTTCTCAAAATGGTTCGATAAAAAAGCCCTTCTCGATGCCAATAAAGATGAAGGGGTAAATAAGCCTCCCTCTAAAAAGAGCCGCATAGTTGGCTGAAAATGAATGGGCGGCGCTCCTTTCACTTTCCCTTCGTCCCTTGAAAACCGAACAAGTCAGTGTACGCATACGGCACCCTTTGACCAGGAGCCATCGGGGGACATCCCCCAGCAGGCGGGCGGCACCCGCCTGGGCTGTGAGAGGCAGGGGGCATCGAGCACTTCCGTCCAGCCACAGAATCACACAATGGGGGTGCTGGTCGCCAGTGGCGACCGTCAAGCACCGACCGAGGCGGCAGCCGAGACCGGCCGGGTGAGAACCACGCGGGGTGAGAATCCATGAGGGCAGGCAAGCCGCTGCCCGTGTTGTACACTCCCAGCCAGGGGGAGCGAGGCAAATGCTGGCCTTTGAAACAGAAATCAGATTTCAAGATAGAATACACGGGCACAGCTGTGTTCGGCTGTGCCCGTCCTTGTATCTTGAACGAAGCAAAGGAGGAACCGCTATGAAACTGGAGAATTCCATCAACTACTATTACACTGTGCTGGCCTTGCGTCTCCTGCTGGAGCGGGGTCTCATCAGTGAGGACGAGTACGGCAAAATTTGTAGGTACAACGCCGAAATTTTTCGCCCGGGGAGGGAGTACATCTAGCCACATTGGGTATGGACTTCCGCCCCGGATTCTGGTAATGTCCGTGGTGGAGGTGAGAGAAAGTGGCCCAAGTGCAGATCATTCAGCCATATCAACCGCAAAACGATGCACTGGAAAAGGTAGCGGCTTACTGCCGGGTGTCCACCGACTCCAAGGATCAGCTGAACTCCTACCGCACCCAGATTGGCTACTACACCAACTTCATCGCCCAGCACCCTGGCTGGGAGCTGGTGGATATTTACGCCGACGAGGGCATTACCGGCACCAGCTTGGAAAAACGAGACGATTTCAAGCGGATGCTCCAAGACTGCCGGGCTGGAAAAATCTCCCGCATCCTGGTGAAGTCCGTTTCCCGGTTCGCCCGCAATACTCTAGAATTGATTGAAACCACGCGCGAGTTAAAAGACTTGGGCGTGGTCGTTGTTTTTGAGGAACAGGGCATCGATACCGCCCAAATGCTGGGAGAGATGCAGCTGACCCTGCTGGCCATGGCCGCTCAGGAGGAAAGCACCTCCATCTCCAAGAATATGCGGTGGAGCTATCAGAAACGGATGGAACGTGGAAAATACGTTACCACGAAAGCACCTTACGGATATGCTTTTACAGATGGAAAACTCACACCAAATCCGGAGGAAGCTGCTGTTGTGCAGACAATCTTTCGCCTCTTTTTGGAGGGCAAGGGCCAACAACAAATTGCCTACCTGCTCAATCAAGCGGGTATTACTCCACGAGAATCGCCCAAATGGGGACGCACCACCATTGAGCATATTCTCGCCAACGAGCGCTACATTGGGGATGCCCTTGTGCAAAAGAGATTTACCACAGAAACTCTCCCGCACAGACAAGTAATCAATCGGGGGCAGATTCCTCAATACTACATAACTGATAGCCACCCAGCACTCATTAGTCGGGAAATATTTGATCAAGCTCAAATGCTGAAAGCCACACGGGCAGTTTCCCCAATACAATCGACACACACGTTTACTCATAGAATTCAATGTCCTTCCTGCGGAAGATATTACCGCCATATTACTTCTTCTGGCACATTTAGATGGGCGTGTCCCAATCGGGTAAACAAAGTGAAAGATTGCCCTAACTTCTGGATTCCTGAAAAGACCATCAAAGCAGCTTTTGCGAACATGATTGGAAAGCTTTATAGCTATCACGATTCGTTACTAGCCGAATCAATGAAATTATTAGAAGAAATTGCCACCCGGCAGGAGCAGGGCAACGCCAAACTCTACGAGCTGAACGCAGCCCTGGCGGACCTGAACGAAAAAGCCCACACTCTCCAGCGGCTCCATAACAAAGGTTTCATTGAGGACGCTGACTTCCGAGAGCAAAGCGACGCCCTGGCGTCCCAGCGGAAGAAGCTAAGCGACCAGCGCGCCCAGGCCATCCACGGCAGCAAGGCCCTGGAAACCTTGGACAAGCTGCGGGACCTCCAGGAGCAGTTAGCCGCCCTCCCGGAGGTCCCCTGGGAATTTGACATTGACCTGTTCGACCAGCTGGTAGAAAAAATCGTGCCCATCAGCAATACAGAGTTGCTCTTCAAATTAAAGTGTGGACTGGAACTGAAGGAGGTGATTCCCCAGTGAGAAACCGCAGCATCCCATTCGGCTATCACTACCAAAACGGCATCATGGCGGCACACCCCCAGGAGAGCCAGACCGTGCAGGCGGTGTTCGCTGCGTACCTCAGTGGGGAACCGCTGAGCAAAATCGCCGCCCATCTCACCGCAATGCTGGTGGAATATTTGCCGGGCCGCTGGCAGTGGGACAAGGCCAGGGTCAAGCGCTTATTGGACAATGATAAGTACATAGGGAACGGCGAGTTTCCCCCTATTATAAAGGGAAAGGACTTCCGAATGGCTCACCAAATGAAAGAAAACGCCAACACCAACCGCCAGCCGGTGGACGAGGAAATCAAGCTGTTCAAGGGGCTGACCCACTGCCATCACTGCGCTGGCCCCATGGTGCGGCGGATGGATTCCCGCATGGGGCACCCCGTCACCTGGAAATGTCCCCGGTGCGATTACTTCCTTCCTCTGCCCGATGAGGAATTCAAGCGCAGAGTGTTCCTTCTCCAGAAAAAACTGGCAGACAAGCCTCTGCTGGCAGAAAAGGAAGAAGAAGCAATTTCCGTGACCTCCATGGAGGCCCGGCGGCTCACCAATGAGATCTTCCGCAAGCTGGACAGCGGCGATTTCAACGAAGGCGAGCTGGTAAACTTAGCCCTGCAATGTGCGGCGGAAAATTATCAAACCATCAACAGCGCCCAACACATTACAGATAGACTGACAGCGACCCTGCTCCATGCCGGGCCGCTGTCTGCTTTTGATAGAGAGCTGTTCCAGCGGACAGTTTCCGAAATACATCTCACACGGAAAGGGGAGATTCTCTTGAAGCTGCAAAACGGCGTGTGCATTGGGGAAGGTGGGGCCCCGTGAAAATCCAAGCTGGGAAAGAGAAAGTCACCATCATCCCCGCCACCTTGACCCGGAATACCCCAGGCAAATCCGCCAATCAGAAGCTGCGGGTTGCCGCCTACTGCCGGGTGAGCACCGACTCGGAAGAACAGATCAACAGCTACAAAAACCAGCTGGCCTACTACACCGAGAAAATCGGCGGAAACCCGGCCTGGAAGATGGCCGGCATCTACGCTGACGAGGGCATCACCGGCACGTCCATGAAGCACCGGGAGGATTTCAAGCGAATGCTCCGGGCCTGCCGGGAGGGGCGGATCGACCTGATATTATGTAAATCCGTATCCCGGTTCGGGCGCAACAGCGTGGACGTGTTACGCACCATACGCACCCTGCGGGAGCGGGGCATCGGCGTGCTGTTTGAGAAGGAGGCTGTGGACACCCGAACCATGAACTCGGAATTGATCCTGGCGTTTCACAGTGCCTTCAGCCAATCCGAGTCAGAGTCCATCCGGGAAAATGTGCGCCGGGGCCTGCACATGGCCTACGCCCAGGGGACAGTGACCATTCCCTCCAACACCTACGGGTTTTGCGAGGGGGAAAACGGAGGCATCGCCATCGACCCGGAACAGGCCCAGGTGATCCGCTCCATATACCAGTGGTTCCTGGACGGCGGCAGCCTTCAAATGATTGGAAAACGGCTGGAATCGCAAAACGTCCTCAGCCCCAGGGGGAAGGAAACCTGGAGCATCGCCACCATCCGCTCCATCCTCTCCAATGTGAAGTACAAGGGGGATGTGCTGCTGCAAAAGACTTACAAGCCCAGCCTGTTCTCCGAACACGCCATCGAGAACAACGGCGACTTACCGAAATACTACATTGCGGGATGCCTTCCCCAAATCCTGGAGCCAGATATCTTCGACCGCGCTCAGGAAGAAATGGCCAAACGGGTCTCCAAGCGGCCTATGTCAGAAAACGCTAAGACTCCTTTTGGACGGTACAGCGGCAAGTACGCCCTCTCTGCCGTGGTAGTGTGCGGCAAGTGCGGCGCCCTTTACCGGCGCATCACCTGGCACCGCCGGGGCAAGGTGAAAGTTGTGTGGCGCTGCGGCGCTCACCAGGACAAGGCCGCTACCTGCCCGAATTCACCAACCATCGAGGAAACATCACTCCAAGCCGCTGTAATGGAGGCCATCTCCCAACAGTACATCCACAAGGGCGAAGCAATGGAGGCTACCATGCAGAGCATCCGCTCCGTGCTGACTCCGGAGGTAGCGGACAGCGAGTACGCCATCCGCACCAAAATCAATGAGCTGCAGAAAGAGAGAAAAGCTCTCCTCGCCAAGGCCCTGGCCGAGAACGATGACGGCAAGTACGACTTTCAGTTTGCCCGCATCAAGCAGGAGCTGGAGGAGCTTCAGGCCCAGTTGGAGGGTGTCCAGGCCATGCAAAAGACCCAGGCAGCAGATGAAGCGAGAATGTCTGAAATTGCTGCCCTGCTGGAGAAATTCAAGGAAAGCAGCCTCGCCTTTGACGACCTCCTGGTCCGCAAGGTGGTGGAAACCATCCGGGTGGAATCAGCGAAAAAACTGGAAATCACGTTCAAGGATGGGAACCGGAGGGTGGTGTCCCTGCTAGAAAGGGAGTGAGAGTATCAATCAATATCAAATCATACGGGACCGCCAACAGCAGGAGGTGAACGCTCTCCCCATGCGGTTTGCTTTCAGCCAAGAGCAATTCAACGAGGTTATGAAGGAATGGGGCCTGTATCCAAAAAAAGATTTGGACAAGATCGCCCGTATTCCCTTTGGCGGCTTCATCCAGAAAAGGACGCGCCTCTCATGCATGAGACATTTGCCCGGCACCACAGGGAGCTTCAAGCCGCTATTGACGCAGACCCCACCGGGGAGGGATTCATCAAGGATATGTTCCTCTATGAGCTGGAAAATCACGAGTACAGCTACACCGGCACAGCGGAGGATGCCTTGGACTCCCTGGGGCTCACCTACGAGAACGTAGCTGAAGACCCCAGGCTAGCCCGTGGGCTGGATCTGGCGGAGCAAGAGATTCTGGAGCAGCAGCAAACGATGGGAATGTGAATGGGTTGACAATGCCCCGATGAATTGCTATACTGACCCTAGAAAAAGAACCAGCCCTGCAGGACCGGCACCAGTTGACATTGCCCCTATTTGGAGCTATAATAGACATAGAAAGAGAGCCTGCCGGTAAGACGGTTCAGCCCTCAGGTTTTAAGTCAAGAAGATGACCGCAATCCTTTGGCTAGGGGGCGGTCATCTTCCTTTGTTCCAGTACGTCCACAGGGTCCAAAGAAACCCCGCGAACGCAATGAGCATGAGCATAATCTGACAAAAGTCAGCGAGCGTCATGTACATGGGAATCCCCCCTTTCGGAGGGCGCTGGTCGCCAGTGGCGACCGTCAAGCGCCGGTCTCCGCTGCCGCATCGGTCGGTGCTGAGCGCTCCCCACCGGGGAGCAGCACCCGAGCCGGCAGGCGAGACGGAATACCTCTGATCGATTCCAGCCAAAAGAATTTCGTTCTCGGTTTATGGAGGACGACCCCTCCGCTTGCGGGAGGGCTAACCGCCTACCGTTTTCTGGCAGACTCCCACGTGGTTTCCCACGCAAGACCATCATAGCAGAAAATCAGACACAATGCAACAGAAAAGCCTCCGCTGCTCAACACGACCAGCGGGGGCTTTTTCTATTTCCATAAGCAAAAAGAAGGTTTTCCATGCCAAATTACGTCAAGAACATTCTTTCCTTTGACGGCGACCAAGACCAGGTCAGCCGTCTTTTCTCTACCATCCAGGGGGAAAATGGCCCCGTGGATTTTGACAAGCTGATCCCCATGCCCTCGGAACTGGAGATAGAGTCTGGTTCGCGCACCGCTGCGGGCTTCAAGAAATATATGGCGTTTTTGGCGGTTACCAGTTTACACACCGAGATGGAACCAGCCTACCTCGCCGCCCACCCGGAGATTGACCGGGAGGAATGGGACTTGGGAAAACAGGCTTTTCACAACGTCCGGGAATTTGGGTGCCCCACCTGGTATGAGTGGCGCATTCAAAATTGGGGCGCCAAGTGGAATGCCAGCGGTGCGGAAGTCTTGGATGGCCGGCTTTCCTTTCTGACAGCTTGGAACGCGCCGAAACAGATTCTGGAAAAGCTGTCACAGATGTTCCCCTCCATTAGTTGAACAGCCGCCCGTTCAAGCAGATGCTGGCCTTTGAAACCGAAATCAGATTTCAAGATAGAACAAACGGGCACAGTCGTGTTCGGCTGCGCTCGTCCTTGTGTCTTGAACGAAGCAAAGGAGGAACCGCTATGAAACCGGAGAACAGCATCAACTACTATTACACTGTGCTGGCCTTGCGTCTCCTGCTGGAGCGGGGTCTCATCAGTGAGGACGAGTACGGCAAAATTTGTAGGTACAACGCCGAAATTTTTCGCCCGGGGAGGGAGTACATCTAGCCACATTGGGTATGGACTTCCGCCCCGGATTCTGGTAGTGTTCGGGTGAACGGAGGTGAGCCAGGTGGCCCAAGTGCAGATCATTCAGCCATACCAACCGCAAAGCAATGCACAGGAAAAGGTGGCGGCATACTGCCGGGTGTCCACCGACTCCAAGGATCAGCTTAACTCCTACCGCACCCAGATCGGGTACTACACCAAATCCAGGACGAGTTTGCCCCCCAGGAGGCCCAGGACGGCCCCGAATCCCAACGGGAGGAACAACCCGCAGCCCAGGAGGACGCCGCCCCCGTGGACGGTTATGAGGCCGGTTCCGAGGAAGTGTCCCAGGAGGATGACAGGGCCGAGGAAGCCTGGGAGGAAGAAATCCAGGAGGAAGAAACACTTGAGGAACGCGAAGATGCAAAGGAATCCAATGCGCTAGATGACATGGATGACGGCGAGTTGGAGAACTCCTTGGAAGATGAAGAAGTTCACGATAGTGAAGAAGCCTGGGAAGAATCTAATGACCAGGAGGACTCCCAGGACGAGGATGAGGAAGAAGAACAGTCCTACCAGCCCAGCATGGCGTGGTAATTTTCGGATTTTCTCATCAAAATTGCCCCTCCAGTTTTCCACATCTTTTTTGGAAAGTGGACGATTTCAAAAAGCAAAAATGCTTGAAAACCGCATAAATCCTGGTTTTTTTTACCTCTCTTTTGGTCGGGCGCATCATTTTTGGAAAGAAAACACAGGGGTTGCACCCCAGGCAAGTCGCGAATCTCACTTTGTGGGGTTCGCGATTTTTTTGCCCGCGTTTTGCATTGACATCTATTTTATCACCCTAACCCAAACCTGCGGTGCGCATTTCGCGCACCGCAGGTTTTTTTATTCTTTCTTCTGAAGTTTTGTGCCCGCGCTTGTAGCGGGTATTTTTTTTCGCCAACGCTTCCCGGCGGCGGGCTGCCGCACCCAAATCGCGAACTTTATGTTGATGAGGTTCGCGATTTTTCTTGCCCGCGCTTACAGCCTGCATCGATTTTGTTATTCTAATTTGGCATCACACATTGTGTGGTCTCTTTTCTTTGTAGAGTGTACTTCCAGGCTGCAAACATCATCTTATGGGGGCGCGATTCCTTGTACATAGAAAAAACCAGCCAGCCCGCAAGCCGCCTGGTTTTTCCATATCCCCCGCCTAGAGCGCCAGCTCCCACAGCCGTTTTTTATCCAGGATTTTCACCCCGCCCCGGGAGACCTCCACAAGGCCCTCGCTGGCGAAGTATTTCAGCATCCGCGTCACAACCTCCCGGGCGGAGCCCATATACTTGGCGATCTGCTCGTGGGTGAAGGGGATGGTGTCGGAACCCAGCCGCTTCGACTCGTCTGTCAGGAAGATGGCCAGCCGCTGGTCCATGCTCATAAAGAGGATTTGCTGCATCACCCACATCACGTCGGAAAAGCGACTGATGGCCGTTTCCAGGGAAAAGATTTTGATTTTGGGGTTTGCCTCGCTGACAGACACAAAGGCGGGCCCGCTGATGACGTAGCACTCGCTGTCCTCTTCCGCGTCGATCATCACGTCGAAGGTGATGGACTGCAGCACGCAGGAGGCGGAAAGCATGCACATGTCCCCGGCATACAGGCGGTATAGGGTGATGTCCTTTCCCTTCTCCGACAGCAGGTAGACCCGCAAACACCCCGAGCGGATGAAGAACACCCCCGAACACTCTGTGCCGTCGTGGATGGTGGTGCCCTTTAAATAGGTCATGGCCACGGAATTTTGGCAGATGGTGTCCCGGGTTTCGGGGGAGATTTCATTCCAAAAGGGAAAAATCTCTTTGTAAACCGGTTCAAACATGGATGGCGCCATGGCGCAGACACTCCTTTCTCTACCTATCACGCGCACGGGGCAACTCCCCCGGGCGTTTGTTCTCTGAGGACATTATAGCATGGGCCTCCGGGAAGCGCAATCGCGGTAGGCCGCCCCTTTGTGACTGAATCACGGTAATCCCCGCCGCCCCCTGGTATACTGGGTGGCAAGGACCGCAAAGGGCTGCCTTGCCCATGCACAGGGCCGGCTTTCCCTTGACGGCGCCGCCAAAGAGGGATATACTGGACGGCAGCGGCGAATTCTAATAAAACGGCGGGCACAGCTGCGCCCGGGGGGAGAAAGATAATGCAGTATTTTATCTCGTTTTTAGAGGGGATTATCACCTTTGTGTCCCCCTGCCTTTTGCCCATGCTGCCCATTTACATTTCCTATTTTGCCGGGGACAGCGAGAGGGATACAAAGCGGGTGGTGAAAAACGCCCTGGGCTTTATTCTGGGCTTTACGCTGGTGTTCGTGCTGCTGGGGGCCTTGGCGGGCTCCCTGGGCACGCTGCTGCAGGAGTACAGCGCGGTGGTCAACCTGGTGACAGGGCTCATTGTCATCTTCTTTGGCCTGAACTTTTTGGGCGTGTTCCGGGTCAACCTGTTCCGCGGCACAAAGCTGGGCAACGTGGAGCACCTGGGCTTTTTCTCCTCGCTGCTCTTTGGGGTGGTCTTTTCCGTGGGGTGGACGCCCTGCGTGGGGGCTTTCCTGGGCTCGGCGCTGCTGCTGGCCACCAGCCAGGGGAACGTCCTCCAGGGCGTGGCCATGCTGCTGCTGTACTCTTTGGGCCTGGGGGTGCCGTTTTTCATCAGCGCCGTGCTCATTGACAGGCTGAAGGGGGCCTTTTCCTTTATCAAGCGCCATTACCGGGTTATCAACCTGGTCAGCGGCGGCTTTTTGGTGGCCATTGGCGTGCTGATGGCTACGGGGCTCTTTGGCAAGTTCCTGGCGCTGCTGTCATAAGGAGGGGAAGAGATGAACGCAAAAAAGAAAAACCTGGCCCTTGCCGGGATAGCCGTCCTGCTGGTGGCTGTTTTGGCGGTGGCGGCGGTGCTGTACCAGAAGTTCAGCGCGGAGTACGCCGGGGAAAACCTGGGCTCCACCGAGGAGGCCCAGCTGGCCGCCCCGGATTTCACCGTGCTGGACAGCGAGGGCAACGAGGTGCAGCTCTCCGATTACGTGGGCAAGCCCATTGTGCTCAACTTCTGGGCCACCTGGTGCTATTACTGCAAGGAGGAAATGCCGGATTTTGACAAGGCCTATGAGGCCTACCCAGAGGTGCAGTTCCTCATGGTGAACGCCACCGACGGCGTCCAGGAGACTATGGAATCCGCCCAGGAGTACATCCAGCAGGAGGGCTTCCAGTTCGACGTGTTCTACGACACCCAGCTGGAGGCGGTAAACGCCTACTATGTGACAGGCTTTCCCGCCACTTACTTTATCGACGCCCAGGGGAACCTGGTCACCCGCAGCCGCGGGATGCTGGACTACGACACCTTGGTTAAAGGCATTGGAATGATAACAGAATAGGAGGACATCACATGCTGACTGTAGGAGAAAAAGCCCCAGAGTTCACCTTGCAGGACAAGGACGGCAACACCGTTTCCCTCTCCGATTTCGCGGGGAAAAAGGTGGTCGTCTATTTCTACCCCAAGGACAACACCCCCGGCTGCACCAGGCAGGCCTGCGCCTTTGCCGGGCTGTATGGGGAGTTCCAGAAAAAAGGCGTGGAGGTCATCGGCATCAGCCGGGACAGCGTGGCCTCCCATGGGAGGTTCGCCCAAAAGCACAGCCTGCCCTTCCTCCTCCTCTCCGATCCGGAGCTCCAGGCCATCCAGGCCTATGGCGTGTGGCAGGAGAAGAAGCTCTACGGCAAGGTGAGTATGGGCGTGGTACGCACCACCTTTGTCATCGACGAGCAGGGCAACATCGAGAGAATCATGCCCAAGGTAAAGCCCGATACCAACGCGGCGGAAATCTTGGAGCAGCTGTAAAAAACGCTGGCAGGGGGAATCCTCTGCCGGCTTTTTTTGCCCCGTTCCCCCCTGGGGAAAAACAAAGAAACTTGTAAGAAATGGCCCAAAGCCCGCCGCTGCGGGAAAAAAGCCCATCGGGGCCCGTTTGCCCCGGTTGTGCCCGGGGGGATTTCGTGTTATAATACTGGAAAACACTTGACATAAATCTAAAGGAACCCTTTGCTATGAACGTTTCTTCTTTGCAAAAGAAGCTTTCCTTCCCAGTGGGGGAGGTGATGGCCGCTTTGCTGGTGGCCCAGCCCCTGCTGGATGTGCTTTCCTATTTTATGGGCCAGGCGGACGCCACCTGGCTGACCACCGCCCTGCGCACGGTGCTGCTGTTCGCTGTGGGGGTGTACGGGTTTTCCGTTACGGAAAACCGCCGGGCCTACTATGCGATGTACGGCGTGGTGGGGGGCTTTTGGGTGCTGCACATGCTCAGCTGCCTGCGCCTGGGCTACCAGGACCCGGTGGGGGACGCCGCGGAGTACCTCAAGCTGGTGCAGTTCCCCTTGTGGACCCTTTCCTTTGTCACCTTCTTCCGCCAGCGCCGCAACCTGGACTACCGGGTGGCGGGCCTCTTGGCGGTGAACGTGGGCCTGATTTTGCTGGTGATAGCTTTGTCCTACGCCGTGGGCCAGCCGGTGTACACCTACGATTACCCCGAGCGGGGGGTGGCCATTGGCATTTTGGGTTGGTTTGGGGTGGCCAACTCCCAGAGCTCCATTTTGACGCTGCTGGTGCCGCCCCTGCTGCTGTGGGGCCTGCGCAGCCAGCGGCTGTGGCAGTTCTGCCTGTGCTGCGTGGGAGGCTTTGGGCTGCTGTACTTTACCGGTACCCGGCTGACCTATTACGGGGCCATCCTCATTGGCTGCGCATTCTTGGCGCTGCTGCTGTTGCGGCGGCAGCAGCTGCTGTTCTGCGTTCCCCTGGTGGTGGCGCTGGTGGTCCTGGTGGCCTGCCGGGGGATTTCCCCCATGGCCGAGCGCCAGGCCCTCACCGGGGATTCCTACGCCATCTACCAGGAGAAGGCCGACGCCATCTTGGGGGAGGACGCGGGCTACGCCCACCAGCCAGGGGAGGAGGTCCCCCCGGAGCTTTTGGAGAAAATCACCCGGGTGTACACCGAGGTGTACGACCAGCCGGGCATCTACGGGGTGACGCTGCTCTCGGACCTCATCGACGAGTTTGGCCTGGAGGCGGTGATGGAGCAGTACAACTACGCCACCGACCCCCAGACCTTGTACAACACCCGGGTGAAGAAGCTCACGGCCATGGAAATGGTGTGGCAAAAGCAGGATTTCCTGACGAGAATCCTGGGCTTTGAGTACGCCCAGTGCCACGTGGGCAGCCACATCTACGACCCGGAGAACGACTTTCCGGCGCTGCTGTACTACTACGGCTATTTGGGCGTGGGCCTGTACGGGGCCTTCTGCCTGTACTTTGTGCTTATCTCCCTGAAAGGCTTGGTGGGGGATTGGCGGCGGGTGCTGTGTATTGAGTTTGGCGTGCCCGCCATGATGCTGGCCATGATGCTGGGCGGGGCCCAGTTTTCCGGCCAGGTGCTGCGCAAGCCCAGCGTGACGGTGTACGGCTCGGTGGCGGCGGCGCTGTTGTATGTGTACCTTCACCCCGCCCCGGGTACAGGCCGGGCGCTGGAGAAGGGGAGGCTGCTGGTGGAACGCCGGGGGCACCGCCCCGGGACATGGGGAAATCGCCAAGGGGGAACGGTATGAAGCAGAAATTTCAAACACTGAAAAAGGCCATCGATGGGAAGCTCCACTGGATTGTAGGGGCTGTCATCGTCATACAGCCCGCGCTGGACGTGCTCTCCTACTTTTTGGGGGAGCTGGGGAACAACTCCTTCTCCACGGCGCTGCGCTTCCTGCTGCTGATGGCCGTGGCCCTGCTGGGCTTTGTGGTCAGCGATAAAAAGCGGGTGTATGTGATTTTCTACGGGATAATGGGCGCCTTCTGGGTGGCCCACATGGCAAACTGCTACCGCATTGGGTACCAGTCCATGGTGGCGGACACAGCCAACTTCCTGCGGATTATGAGCTTCCCCATGTACACCCTTTCCTTTATCACCTTTTTTCAAAAGGGGAAGAACATCCGCAAGTGGATTTACACCGGCTTTGCCATCAACCTGGCGGAGATTGTGCTGTTCACCGCGCTGCCCTGGGCCACGGGGAACCCGGTGTACACCTATGCCAGCCTGGGCCTGGGGGTGATGGGCTGGTTTGGTGTGGCCAACGCCCAAAGCGCTATTATCGTGCTGGTGATGCCCCTGGCCATCTTCTTCGCCTGGAAAACCGGCAAGTACCTGGTTTTCCTGCTGTCGTTGGTGCTCAGCTTTGGGTTGATGTTCATCACCGGCACTAAGTTTACCTTCTACTCCATCTTCATCATCGCAGGGGCGTATGTGTTCCTCTTTGTCCTCCACTATAAAAAGCAGTGCTTGCGCTATGTGGTGCCCCTGCTGGGGGTAGTGGTGCTGGTGGTGGCATTCCGCAGCTATGCCCCCATGATGCAGCGGGAGAGCCAGTCCCAATACGCCTTGAACAACTACCAGAACCTGGTGGAGGAAAGCCTGAAAAACAGCGGCACCGACCAGGAAGAGCTGGACCAAATCCGCCAGGAGCTGGAGGAGAGCGGGAAGGAGGGCGCCTCTTCCCAAGAGGGTCCCACCGAAGGGGAGGACGTGCGGCTTAAGCGCCTGCGGGACAGCCTGATGGGCGTCTATACGGACCCGGAGGTCTACGGCCCTGTGTTTGGAAATATGTACGACCGTTTTGGCGTGTACAACGTGATGGATGCCTACAACTACACCTCCGAGCCCTCTGTCCTGTCGGATTCCCGTGTGCGGAAGTCCATGTACGCCAAGCTGATGTGGGAGGAGAAGGACTTCCTCACCCGGCTGCTGGGTTTCGAGTACAGCGATATGATTTACGGCGACACCATCTACGACCTGGAGAACGACTTCCCCGCGGTGTTCTACTTCTGCGGGTACATTGGTTTTGGGCTTTACATGGTGTTCCTGGCTTTGTTCGTGGTGATGATTTTCTGGGCCTTTGGCCAAGATGTGGCCGCCGCCTGGCGCGCCCAGAAGGACAAGGGCCGCCCCAAGCCGGTGCGGGCCCTGTGCGCCTTTGGGGGCGGGGTGCAGCGGTTCCTCACGGTGGAGATGGGCGCCGTGGGCATGACCTTCCTGCTGGCGGCCATCGCGGCGCAGATTTCCGGCAACGTGCTGCGCCGGCCCAACGTGACCGCCTACTTCGCCATCGCCGCGGCGTACCTGTGCTATTTGACCGTCATCCAGCGGCGGCAGCGCGGCAAGGAAAAGTAAACATTCCCCCCTATCCAGGAAACGGCGAGAGGGGAGAGCCAAGGGCTGCCGCAGGTTCGCGGCGGCCCTTTTTCGCGGGGATTTGACAAAACGGCCATCCCGCGCTACAATATGGGACGGAAAATGAAAAAAGGGGAGCTGCCCCCGGGCGGCTGAGAGGAGCCTAGAGCTTAAACCCTTTGCCTTTGGGCAGGAACCTGATACGGGTAATACCGGCGTAGGAAGTTTTCATCATACCAGCGCAGCGCTTGCTTTGCGGGGAATCTTCCTGGCCGCCCGGCTTTTGGGCGGCTGTTTTCTTGCCCTGGGCCTTTTCCCAGATTTTACAACTTGAGAGGAAGGTTGAACATGAATTCCGTTTCGAAGCGCACTTTTAACCTGGTGCTGGGCGGCATTATGGTGGCCATGGCCACTGTGCTGGGCTTTATCAAGGTGTACGAGGCCCTCTATGGCGGCGCTATCACCGTGTGCTCCATGCTGCCCATCTTGTTTTACAGCTACCGCTGCGGCCTAAAGTGGGGCCTGGGCGCCGGGCTGGTGCACAGCGTGCTCCAGCTGCTGCTGGGCATGAGCGCCCTGCGCGGCCTGTCTGTGGGCACGCTGGTGGGCTCCATTTTCCTGGATTACATCCTGGCCTTTACCGTGCTGGGCCTGGGCGGCATGTTCCGGGGCAAAATCAAAAACGACGCCGTGGCCTTTACGCTGGGCGGCTTCGTCGCCATGATGCTGCGGTACTTCTGCTCGTTCTTGTCCGGCTGGATCCTGTGGGCAGACGTGGTAAACGACGCCCCCTATATGCAGGAGGTCATCGCCGCCTACATCCCCGCCCTGTCCAACTTGACGGGCACCACCTTGGCCGTGGTGTACTCCCTGGTGTACAACGGCGTGTACATGATTCCTGAAATCATCCTCACCTGCGTGGTGGGCTTCCTGCTGGTGCAGTTTGCCGGCAAGCAGGTGCTGGACAAGCCCAAGCAGGCCTAACCGCCTCAACAGCAAAACAGCCCTCCGGCGCGCCGGCGGGCTGTTTTTTGTCTTGCGCCTAGGGCCGTGGTGCGCTATACTGAAATAAACGCCGGCGATGGTTTCCCGGCGGGATAGGAGTGTGTCCGTATGTGCAAGGCTGTTGTTGTGGGAAGCTTAAATCTGGATACGTCCATCACCTTGGAGCGGATGCCCCAGCCCGGGGAGACCATCGCCGCCCAGGGGATTTCCCTCAATCCAGGGGGAAAGGGCGCCAACCAGGCCTTTGCCCTGGGGCGGCTGGGCTGCCCCGTTGCCATGGTGGGCGCGGTGGGCCGGGACGCCGCCGGGGACACCTTGCTGGAAAGCCTCCAGGCGGCGGGGGTGGACTGCTCCTGCGTGGCCCGCCGGGAGGTGCCCACCGGCCAGGCCTTCATCACCGTGGACAGCGCCGGGGAGAACGCCATCATCATTTTGGCGGGGGCCAATTCCACCGTTTCCCTGGCGGATGTGGAAAAGCTCCGCCCCCTGTTGGCGCAGGCGGACTGTTTGGTGCTCCAGCTGGAAATCCCCCTGGAGACCGTAATGGCCGCGGCTAAGCTGGCGCGCTCCTTGGGGAAGGTGGTCATCTTGGACCCGGCCCCCGCCCCTGGCCCCCTGCCCGAGGAGCTGCTGGCCCTGTGCGATTACCTCAAGCCTAACGAGACAGAGCTGGCCCTGCTCACCGGGCTGCCCACCGCCACCGTGGAACAGTGCGAGACGGCCGCACGCCGGCTGCTGGCCCAGGGGGTGGGCACGGTGCTGGTGTCTTTGGGGGCCAAAGGGGCCTTGGCCGTAACCCCCCAGGAAGCTTTGCTGGTGGCCCCGCCCCAGGTCAAGGCGGTGGATACCACCTCCGCCGGGGACTGCTTCACCGCCGCCTTTGCCCTGCGCCTGGTGGAGGGGGAGACAAGCTTGCAAGCCGCCCTGGAATTTGCCAACACCGCCGCGGCACTCACCGCCTCCCGGCCAGGGGCCCAGGCCTCCATCCCCGCCCGGGATGAGGTGGAGGCGCTGCTTGCCGCCCGGTAAAACAGAAAGCCCGCACTCACTGCCAAGGTGAGCGCGGGCTTTTTATTTATGCAGCTGTGCCGTGTTTAGTCCAGGCGGCCCAGGCGTTTGACCATAGAGAGCAGATGCCCCACAGCGGTTTCCATCTCCTGGCGGGTGAGGCGGCCCTCCTCCAGGCCCTTCAAAATCTGCTGGATGACGGGAGGCCCGCCGGGCATGACCACGTCGTTGCCAGCGGCCACGGCGTCGGCGCCGTCCACTACAATGTCCATGTCGCCCCAGTCGGTGACCACGGCCCCGTCGAAGCCCCACTCCTCCCGGAGGATGTGAGTGCACAAATCCTTGCTGCCCCCGGCGAAGGTGCCGTTCACTTTGTTGAAGGAAGTCATCAGGCAGTGGAGGACGCCCTCTTCCACGGCCACCTGGAAGGGCTTGAGGTACAGCTCCCGCAGCGCCCGCTGGCTGAGGATGGAGTCCACCGCGTCAAAGGCGGGCAGGCCGTTTTTCACCTTGGCGCTGCCGCGGCGGTAGGTCTCCTGCTCGTTGGCGGCGAAGTGCTTGGCGCAGCCCAGCACGTTGTGGTTTTCCTGCAGGCCCTGGAGCACCGCCGCCGCCATGGCGCCGGCCAGCACCGGGTCCTCGGAGTAGTACTCGAAGTTCCGGCCGCCCAGGGGATGGCGGTGAAGGTTGATGGCAGGGGCCAGCCACACGTCCACCTTGCCCACTTCGCACTCCCGGCCGATGGCGTCGCCCATGGCCCGCAGCACGTCCCTGTCAAAGGAGCAGGCCAGCAGCATTTCGCCGGACCAGCCTGTCTGGCCAATGCCCGCAGGGCCGTCCTTGTAGAACACCGAGTGGATGCCCTTGCCTGGGATGGCCGGGGACACGTAGCCGTTGTGGCCGGTGGGGTGGTCGTTCTCTGTCAGGGGCCGGCCGTCCTCCCCAGCCAAGGTGGAGGGCAGCTCGGTCTCCTGCAAATCGGGGAAGGGCAGGCCGGGGCCAAAGCCCACGCACAGGCAGGCCAGCTCCTCATCGGAGAGGGCGGAGCAGTCCACCACCGGCACGGCAGGCACAGGGCGGGCCTCCACTTCACCGGCAGCCAGGGAAAGCACCACGCAATCCGCGGGGAGTTCCGGCACCGGGGCGGGCTGGCGGGTGAGCCAGTCCACCTTCTCCTGGGCCTGGGCGTCCATGGCCAAAGAGCCCTTGCCCTGGGACACCACAATGTCCTCCTGTACCTGGATGGCGCCCACCACCTGGGTGGCCGCGGAGGAGTTCCCCAGCCGCACCAGGTAGGTGCCCGCCTGGATGACCCAAGCGCCGCCCTCTTCCACATAGCTTGCCAGCTCCCGCCAGGGCACGTCCAGGGTGAGGGTTTCCCCTTCGCTGGGGGCCAGCTGCCGGGTCTTGGCAAAGGCTTTCAGCTCCTGGAAGGGGTGCTCCTGCTGGGTGCCGCAGGCGGACAAGTACAGCTGAGCCACCTCTTTGCCGGGGCAGCTGCCGGTGTTCTCCACCAGGGCCCGCACCCGCAGGCCGGAATCGCCCTTTTCCACCGCGGCGGCCCGCAGGGAGAAGGTGGTGTAAGAGAGGCCGAAGCCAAAGGGATACAGGGGCTTTACCCCAAAGGAATCGAAATAGCGGTAGCCCAGGTAGATGCCCTCCCGGTACACGGTGACAGGCCGCTTGTCAAAAGCCTGGGCAGAGACCGGGGCCTCCAGGCCGTAGTCGCCGTAGGTGAGGATGTTCTCCGGGTGGTCCTTGTCCCAGGAGAAGTCCTTCCAGGCGGGGTAGTCCTCCCCCTTCTGGGCAATGGTCACGGACAGCTTGCCGGAGGGGTTCACCTTGCCGGTGAGCAGGTTGGCCATAGCCGCCGGGCCCTCGTCCCCGGGGACGCCCAAGAACAGCAGTGCCTTCACCTGAGGATGGGGCTCCACCCAAGAGAGGTCCACCAGGCCGTTGGTGTTCAGCACCACGGCCACCTTCTCAAAGTGGGCGCACAGGGCCTCCAGCAGCGCCTCCTCCTCTGGGGAGAGGGTGAAGTCGTTCTCCAAATGGCGGTCGCACTCCTCGCCGCCGGAGCGCCGGCCCAGCACCCACAGGGCGGTGTCGGTCTGGGCGGCGGCCTCCTCCAGCAGCTCCTGGGGGATGGCGGGTTCCTGGGGGTTGGGATTGTACTTGCCAAAGAGCTCGTACATCAAGCCGCTGTTGACAGCCTCTTTCAGCTGGGGCAGCTCCATGGCCGGGGCCTTGGTGGCCTTCTCCTGCTCCACCCACTGCTTGTAGAAGTCCGCCAGGGCCGGGACAGCCTCCAGCCCCGCCTCACGGCAGGACTCCACAAAGCTGGGGTTGCGCCCGCTGTGGGAAGCCCCCGAGCCGTTGCCGGAGAGCACCGGGTCCCACTGGGCCCAGCCGAAAAAGGCCACTTGCTTGCCAGGGGCCAGGGGCAGCATACCCTGGTTTTTTAACAGCACGGCAGAGGCCTCCACTGCCTGCCGGGAGATTTGTTGAATTTCCATAGGAAAGCTCCTTTCTAAAAACCCCGCGTTTCCCGGCGGAAGCTTTTAGGATATCTTACCATACAAGCCCCCTGGTTGCAAGGGAGCTATCCCGTTTATCACTCAGACAAGGGGAACACAAGGGTGATTTGGAAAGCCGCGCCGGTTTGCTCCGCGTGGCTGGAGCCGCCCATTTTCTCCATCATAGCCTGTACGCTGGAGAGCCCCACGCAGGTTCCCTCGGTGACGTCTTCCCGTTCCTTTAGGCTGTTGCGGAAAAACAGCACCAGCGTGTTTTCCTCTTCTTGGGCCTGCACCTGGATAGGCTCCTTGCGGCTGGCGTATTTTAAAATGTTGGAGGAGAGGTTGTCCAAAATGCGGCGCAAGTAGGGGGTGTGCACCGCCACTTTCCCCTGGCCGAAGCGCAGCTCCCACTGGAAGGTGTAGCCGTACTGCTCCAGGAAGGTGGCTGTCTCCTGCAGCAGGGGACCAAAGACCTCCCCGGCCGGGGCGGGGGGCTCCATCTCCACGGCCCGCTTTTGGGAGGCCAGGGAGTACTCCAGCAGGTTTTCCGCCAGCTGCTTGATTTGCTGGGCTTTCCCGTCGATTTTGTCCAGGTAGCCCCGGAGCTGCTCCTCCCCCTGGTACTTGCCATAGCGCAGGATTTCCGTGTAGATGAGCAAGGTGGTCAGGGGGGTGCGCAGGTCGTGGGACATCTGGGAGATAAGGGCCTGGTTGGCGGCGTAGGTGCTGGCTTCCCGCTCCTGCTGGGCGCGAAAGGCCAGGCGCATGGCGTCCAAACTCTCCGCCAGGGCGGTGAGGTCGTTATCCCCCCGCACGGTGATGGGCCGGTTCAAATCGCCGCCCTCCATGGCTTGTATCTCCAAGCTGATTTGCCGCATATAGCTTACGGTCCGCTGGAAGGCGATGAGAAACCCCAGAAGGAACAGCGCCGCGCACAGGATGATTTCCACCATGGTGGCGTAGGTGGAGTAGCGGTACAGTTCGTTGCTGTAGAGGACCACTTCCCCCTGGCCGTCGGCAAAGTCCACGGTGTAGTAGGAAATCCAGTCGTAGGTAGGGGTTTCCTCCCCCTCCGTGGCGGTCCAGGTGAAGTCGCCCCCCTCCACGGCAAGGCTGTAAGAGGCATAGGAGGAGTACACCAGCACGTTGGAGCGGTAAATCTCCATCAGCGTCAGGGGCTTGCCGCGCATCCATTGGGAGAGGGCCTGGGAGTCCGTGGCAGAGACTTGGTTTTCGGTGACGTACTCCTGCAAATCGTTCACACGCTTTTCTGTGACGTTGCTTAGGAAATCCGAAGAATACACATAGCTCTCCAAAGCCGAGCCCACGGTGGTGTGCAGCACCAAGAACAGCGCCCCACACAGCAGCCCCAGCCCCACCAGCAGAATAAAGAACTGGGCCAGAATGCTCTTGTGGGTCTTTTCTCGTTTCAGTTTATTGCGGGACATAGCGTTCCTCCCAGCCAAAGCGGTAGCCCTTGCCCCACACGGTCTTGATAAAGACGGGGTTTTGGGGGTCGTCCTCAATTTTGGTGCGCAGCTTGCGGATGTGCACCATCACCGTGCCGTTGGAAACGGGGAAGTAGGGCTCGTTCCAAATGCTCTCGTAAATGGCCTGGGCGGAGAAAATCCACTGGGGCCGCTGCATCAGCAGCCGCAGGATTTGATACTCAATCTCGGTCAAATCCCGCTCCTCCCCCCGCACCCACACCTGGTTGTGGTCCAGGGCGATGGTGATGCCCTGGGCGGAAAGCATGTTGTCCTCGTAGGTGGCGCCGGGCTGGCCCTTGCCCTGGTAAACGCAGTAGCGCCGCAGCAGGGCCTTCACCCGGGCGATGAGCTCGGCGTAGGAGAAGGGCTTTACCAGGTAGTCGTCCCCGCCGGCGGTAAGGCCGATGAGCTTGTCCGATTCCTGGGCCTTGGCGGTTAAAAACAGGATGGGCACGGTGGAGGTCTTGCGAATCTCCTCGCACACCCGCAGGCCAGAGATGCCGGGCATCATCACGTCTAAGATGACCAGGTCAATCTGGTCGCTCATCCGGTTCAGGGCCTGCTCCCCGTTCTCCGCCTCTAAGATGGAGTAGTTTTCGCCGGAGAGGAGGATGCGGATGCCCTCGCGGATTTCCGCCTCGTCCTCCACGATTAAGATGGTTTGTTTTGTCATGTGGTGCCTCCTTTTTGTGGGATGCGTGAAAGCGCCCTCCGCTGGAAAGCGAAAGGCGCTAAAAGGGGAAACAGAAGAAATTCACGCTGGGGGAAGCTTCTTACTTCCCGCTGCTGGCAGAGGATTCTGCCTTCTGGCTAGAAGTGCCGCTCTGGCTGGAGGTGCTGCTCTTGCTGGAAGTGTCCTTCTTGCTGGAAGTATCCTTCTTGCTAGAGGTGTCCTTCTTGCTGGAGGTGTCCTTTTTGCTGGAAGTGCTGCCCTTGGAAGAGGAGCTGCCCTTTTTGCTGGAGGAGCTGTTCTTCTTGCTGGAACTGCCCTTCTTGTCTTTAGAAGAGGAGCTGTTCTTTTTGTGAGAGCTGCCCTTAGAAGAGCTGGCACTTTGGCTGGTGGTAGGCTTTTTCCCAGCGCCGCCTGCATTTTTGCTATTGCCGCAGCCAGCAAACAGAGAAAAGGAAAGCAGCATGGCCAGAACTAACGCGCCGATACGGATACGGTTGTTTTTTGTTTTGCGGGTTGTCATACAGAAACACATCCTTGTCAGTTTAGTTTTGTCTGGGAAGCCTTCTTCCCTTTGACAACGCCTATTCTAACAGGGGGTTCTTAAGATTTACCCCGGTGTGCTCCTTAAAGCGCATTAAGAAATCTAAAGAGTTCTTAATGCCGTTCCCTCTGCATTGTAATCGGAGAGTGTCAGGAAGTCAAGGCCCGGGGGGATTTCCCCAGGAAGGGCAAGGCCGCCGGAACGGAAAGCCGGCAGGCCCCCGAGAAAGAGGCCTGCCGGCTTGTGCTGCCCCGAGAGGGCCCGGTGGCGGTTTACCACTGGGTCAGCTCCAGGTAGAGGTCTTTGTACTGCTTGGCGGAGTTCTCCCAGGAGACGTCCTTCGCCATATCCCGCTGGACCACCTCGTCCCAGTGGTAGCGGTTGGTAAAGTACAGCGTCTTGGCCCGGTTGATGGCGTCCAGCAGCAGGCCGGATTCGTACCGGTCAAAGGTAAAGCCGTTGCCCTCCCCGGAGAAGGTGTTGTAGGGCTCCACGGTGTCCTTCAGGCCGCCGGTCTCCCGCACGATGGGCAAGGTGCCGTAGTGCATGGCGTTGAGCTGGGTCAGGCCGCAGGGCTCAAAGCGGGAGGGCACCAGCAGGGCGTCGGCGCCGGCGTAGATGCGGTGGGCCCGGGACTCGTCGTACTGGATGCAGGCGCTGAAGGTGCCCTTGTAGGCGTCCTCATACCCCCGGAAGGTGTCTTCGTACACCTTGTCGCCGGTGCCCAGCACCACAATCTGGGTGTTGCCGTCCAGCACCTGGGGGATGACGGCGCTGACCAGATCCAAGCCCTTCTGGTTGGTCAGCCGGGAGATGAGGCCAAGGACGAACTTGCCCTCGTCCTGCTCCAGGCCCAGCTCTTTCTGCAGGGCCAGCTTGTTCTCCATCTTGTGCTCCAGCACGTTCCCCAGGCCGTAGTTTACCGCCAGGGCGGGGTCGGTCTCCGGGTTCCACATGCCGTAGTCAATGCCGTTGACAATGCCCCGCAGCTTGTAGTTGTGGTAGCGCAGGTGGCCCTCCAGGTGCTCGCCGTACTCGCTGGTTTGGATTTCCTGGGCATAGGTGCCGCTGACGGTGGTAATCCGGTCGGCATAGGCCAGGCCGCCCTTGAGCATGTTGGCGTCCTCGTAGCCCTCCTTCAAGGCGCCCATGTTGAACACCTCGCCGGGCAGGCCGGACCAATATTGGATGGTGGGGATGTTGTAAATCCCCTGGAAGCGCAGGTTGTGGATGGTGAGGATGGACTTTGCCTTGCCCACGGGGGAATCCTGAAACAAGGTGCGCAGGTACACCGGCACCAAAGCCGCCTGCCAGTCGTGGCAGTGGACAATGTCGGGAATCCAGTTCATAAAGTTCAGCGCGGCCAGGGCGGCCTTGCTGAAGAAGCAGTACTTGGGGATGTCGTCCACCAGGTTGATGTAGGGGTTGCCAGAGGAGAAGAACTCCTGGTTGTCGATGAAGTCGTACACCACGCCGTCGCAGACGTACTCCATAATGCCCACGTAATACTGGCGGCCGGTCTTGCCCAGGTCCATGTAGAACTCGCCCCGGTAGACCATCTTCTCCTGGTACTTCTGGGGGATGCAGGCATAGCGGGGCAAAATCACCCGCACGTCGCAGTTGAGGCGCACCAGCTCCCGGGGCAGAGCGTACATCACGTCGCCCAGGCCGCCGGTCTTCACAAAGGGGTGGCACTCCGAGCCGATAAAGGCCACGCTGCGCCGGGGCAGGTCGGAGAACACCTCTACAGCAGGCTCCTCTGCCGGGGGAGCGGCTTCCACTGGGGCGGCCTGCTCTACAGGGGCGGGCTCCTCCACGACGGGGGCTGCCTTCTTTTTGGGGGCAGCGGCCTTTTTAGGAGCAGCTTCCTTTTTGGGAGCAGCCTCTTTCTTCGCCGGGGCAGGGGCAGCCTTCTCCGCGGCGGGAGCGGCTTTCTCCTCCACAGGGGCTTCCTTCTTGGGAGCAGCCTCTTTCTTCGCCGGGGCAGGGGCAGCCTTCTCCGCGGCGGGAGCGGCTTTCTCCTC
>OFMJ01000690.1_pt1 | contig 32316 bp, 31 predicted proteins | sample 1541801 | NCBI WGS metagenome assembly OFMJ01 (sample SAMN04209234, study PRJEB22552) | human gut metagenome | biome: gut; material: feces | host: Homo sapiens | place: USA: Oklahoma
TATTGTGTCAGGAATTGTATGTGATGGGGCAAAAGCTTCTTGTGCGGCAAAAATTGCATCGGCAGTCGATGCGGGAATCTTAGGTTATAATATGTATAAACATGGGCAGCAGTTCTATGATGGGGAAGGAATCGTTACAAAAGGAATTGAAGCGACGATTCGAAATGTAGGACGCCTTGGAAAAGAAGGAATGAAAGAAACGAATGAAGAAATCATCCGCATTATGGTAGGAAACTAGAGGAGAAATTTACATGGGGTTATTAGAATTATTTTTAATTGCGGTAGGATTGTCTATGGATGCCTTTGCAGTTTCTATCTGTAAAGGATTGTGCATGAAAAAATGCACATGGAGAAAAAGTGTAATTGTTGGATTATATTTTGGTGTGTTTCAGGCGGGGATGCCGACCATCGGATATTTTCTTGGCGTACAGTTTAAAAATATGATCACATCCATTGACCATTGGATCGCATTTGTTCTCCTTGCGCTGATTGGAGCTAATATGATAAAAGAAGCCCTGACCGATGATGGGGAAGAAGAAGCATGCAGTGTGGACGGAGACGAACTGGCGGTGAAAGAAATGCTTGGACTTGCTGTGGCGACAAGTATCGATGCCCTTGCTGTAGGTGTTACTTTCGCATTCCTTCAGGTAGACATTGTACCTGCTGTATCCTTTATTGGAGTCACTACATTTGTGATTTCCATGGCAGGTGTTAAAATCGGAAATGTATTTGGTGCAAAATATAAAACAAAAGCAGAACTTGCCGGAGGTATCATCCTAATTCTAATGGGACTTAAGATACTTCTGGAACATCTTGGAATATTAGGATAAAGCTAGGAAGGTGAGAATATGAAATGGAATAAATTCAGATTAAAAACGAAGACAGAGGCGGAAGACATCGTAAGCAGTATGCTGGCTGATCTAGGTGTGGAAGGAGTGGAAATTGAAGATAAGATTCCGCTTACGGCAGCAGAGAAAGAGCAGATGTTTGTGGATATCCTGCCTGAGACAGAAGCTGATGATGGAGTAGCCTACTTAAGTTTCTATCTGGAGGAAGATGCAGATATTGATGGAATCCTCGAGAACGTAAAACGTGAGCTGGATGAGATGAAAGAATTCATGGATCTTGGAGAATGCAGTATCGAAAAGTCACAGACGGAAGATGTGGATTGGATCAATAACTGGAAGAAATATTTTCATCAGTTTTATGTAGATGATATTCTCATCATTCCTTCCTGGGAAAAAGTAAAACCGGAAGATAAGGATAAGATGGTTATCCATATCGATCCGGGAACTGCATTCGGAACAGGAATGCATGAAACAACGCAGCTTTGTATCCGTCAGCTTCGCAAATTTGTGCAAGAAGACAGCAGAATTCTGGATGTAGGATGTGGAAGCGGAATTCTGGGGATGCTGGCTTTGAAATTCGGTGCGCAATATTCAGTAGGAACAGATTTGGATCCGTGTGCTATTGATGCGACATATGAGAATATGGAAGAAAACGGAATCGGAAGAGAAAGATATGAGGTCATGATCGGAAATATCATTGATGACAAAGAAGTGCAGGATCAAGTCGGGTATGAGAAATACGACATTGTGGTTGCAAATATTCTTGCAGATGTTCTTGTACCGTTGACGCCGGTTATTGTTAATCAGTTAAAACAAGGCGGGGTTTACATTACAAGCGGAATCATCGATGACAAAGAAGAGACAGTTGTGGAAGCTGTGAAAAAAGCAGGCTTGGAAGTACTTGAAGTCACATACCAGGGAGAGTGGGTGTCTGTGACAGCAAGAAAGAACTAGGAGGCGGTTATGCATCACTTTTTTGTGACACCGGATCAGGTGCAGGAAAATCAAATCTATATTGTGGGCTCAGATGTAAACCATATGAAAAATGTGCTTCGTATGAAAGTCGGAGAAAAATTTCAAGTGAGTGATGGCAATGATAAGAAGTATGTTTGCAGGATAGAACAGATGAATGAAGAAGAAGTGCAAGCGGGAATCTTGGAAGAGATGCAGGCGGATACAGAACTCCCATCCAAAATTTATCTGTTTCAAGGGCTTCCGAAAAATGATAAGATGGAACTGATCGTACAAAAAGCAGTGGAACTTGGTGTATGGGAAGTCATACCGGTTTCCACAAAAAGAGCAGTTGTGAAACTGGATGTCAAGAAAGCTTTGAAGAAAGTGGAGCGTTGGAATGCCATTTCTGAAAGCGGTGCAAAGCAATCCGGAAGAACCATCATTCCGAAAGTCACTTCCGTTATGACGTACCGGGAAGCTCTTTCTTATGCGGAACAGTTGGATGTGGTTATGATTCCTTATGAACTTGCTGAAGGGATGGAAGAGACAAAGCAGTTTATAGATGCAATTCAACCGGGACAATCGGTAGGTGTTTTTATTGGCCCGGAAGGCGGATTCGAGCGGGAAGAAGTAGAATTTGCAATCCAAAAGGGAGCCAGACCGATTACATTGGGGAAACGGATATTGAGAACAGAGACAGCGGGGCTTGCTGTACTTGCTGTTTTAATGTATCATCTGGAGCGCTAAATACATAATCTGATAGTAAGATTAGAAGATAGGAGAATAACAAATGGAAGTATATTTGGATAATTCTGCAACTACGAGATGTTATGACAGCGTAGGGGAAACGGTTCACAAAGTAATGTGCGAGGACTATGGGAACCCGTCATCTATGCACAGAAAAGGCGTGGAAGCTGAGAAATATGTACGCGAAACAAAAGAGATTCTTGCAAGACTTCTGAAGGTGCAGGAAAAAGAAATTTTCTTTACTTCAGGAGGAACGGAAAGCGATAATCTTGCATTGATCGGATGTGCACGGGCAAATAAAAGGGCAGGGAACCATCTGATCACCACGTCTATCGAGCATCCTGCAATCCTGAATACCATGCAGTATCTTGAGGATGAAGAGGGATTTCGCGTAACGTATCTCCCGGTGGATGAAAGCGGAAGGATTCGGCTTTGGGATTTAAAAAATGCCTTGTGTGAAGAGACCATACTGATTTCCATTATGTATGTGAATAATGAAATCGGCTCTGTCCAACCGATCGAGGAAGCGGTGCAATTGGTGAAAAACTATAATCGAAATATTCTGTTTCATGTGGATGCGGTACAAGGTTTTGGAAAATACCGGATTTATCCCAAAAGAGCCGGAATCGACTTGCTTTCCATCAGTGGTCATAAGATTCACGGACCAAAAGGGATCGGAGCTTTGTATATCAATGAAAGAGTAAAAATACGACCGGTCATTTTCGGTGGAGAGCAGCAGAAAAACATCCGTTCCGGTACGGAAAATGTTCCGGGGATTGCCGGGCTTGGAGTGGCGGCAAAAGAAATTTATCGGAATTTGGACGAAAAAACGTGCTATATGCGGGAACTGAAACAAAGATTTATTGAAGGAGTCACAAAGATTGAGAACACCAGGATTCATGGATTGTGTGACGAAAGAAGTGCACCTCACATTGTAAGTGTGGGCATTGCGGGTATCCGGAGCGAAGTTCTACTCCACACGCTGGAAGACAGAGGAATCTATGTGTCCTCAGGTTCAGCCTGCGCATCCAATCATCCGGCAATCAGCGGCGTACTTCGGGGAATTGGCACATCAAAAGAGTTTTTGGATTCTACGCTTCGGTTTAGTATGTCAGAATTTACAACAAAAGAAGAAATTGACTATACGCTTGGTGTATTGTATAATTGTGTACCAATGCTTCGGAGATACACAAGACATTAATGTTTTGAGGAACAGAAAGACAAAAGGAAAGGGAAAGATATAATGAAATTCCAATCATTTTTAATAAAATACGGTGAAATCGGGATTAAGGGAAAGAACAGGTATTTGTTTGAAGACGCACTTATGAGACAGATGCGTTTTGCACTCAATGATGTGGACGGTACATTCAAAGTGCACAAATCTTCGGGACGAGTGTACGTAGAATGTGAAGGTAATTATGATTATGAAGAGACGGTGGAAGCTTTAAAGAGAGTGTTCGGCATTGTCGGAATCTGTCCGGTTGTTCATGTACCGGACGAGGGATTCGAAGAATTGAAAAAGACGGTGGTCGGTTACATGGATGATATGTATCCGGATAAGAATATCACATTCAAAGTGGAAGCGAGAAGGGGAAGAAAGAATTATCCGAAAACTTCCATGGAGATCAATTGTGAAATCGGAGAAGCGATTTTGAATGCATTTCCGGAAATGCGTGTCAATGTACACAAACCGGATGTGATGCTTCATATTGAAGTGAGAGATGAAATTTATATTTACTCCGAGATCATTCCGGGCCCGGGCGGCATGCCGGTAGGAACAAACGGGAAAGCTATGCTTCTTCTTTCAGGAGGAATTGATAGTCCTGTTGCAGGCTATATGATCGCAAAACGAGGAGTCGGACTGGAGGCAACTTATTTTCATGCTCCACCATACACAAGCGAGCGTGCGAAACAGAAAGTAATCGATCTTGCAAAACTTGTATCCAAATATTCAGGACCGATTACGTTGAATATTGTAAATTTCACGGATATTCAGCTTTATATTTATGATAAGTGTCCGCATGATGAGCTGACGATTATCATGCGCCGCTATATGATGAAGATTGCGGAACATTTTGCGAAAGAAAGCGGATGTTTAGGGCTGATCACGGGAGAAAGTATTGGTCAGGTGGCAAGTCAGACAATGCAGAGTCTTGCTGCGACAAATGATGTATGTACACTTCCGGTATACCGTCCGGTGATTGGATTTGACAAACAGGAGATTGTGGAGATTGCAGAAAAGATCAATACGTATGAGACATCTATTCTTCCGTTTGAAGACTGCTGTACAATTTTTGTGGCAAAACATCCGGTTACAAAGCCAAATATTAATATCATCAGACGTTCAGAGGAAAATCTGAAAGAAAAGATTGATGAATTGTTTGAAGAGGCGGTAAGTACAGTGGAGAGAATTGTCGTAAAGCCTTAAGAAAGGCAGAGCATGCGTCAGTATATTCTTGTGCCTGCGGCGGTTGCTTGTGATAGGTGTCTTGCACGCCGCAGTGTGCATTCTTACACGAAGTGTGTTTGTTAATACATAGAATCCAAAAGAAATTGCCTATGTATTAAAAAAGATTGCGCATAAGCGCAATCTATTTTTGTTATACAATGTATGGTCTTAACACATTCAGAATATCTTCAACATCATTCTCGGCATGAATGTTTAAAGTAATAGGTTTTGATAAATCTAAACTGAAAATGCCCATGATGGATTTGGCGTCAATTACATAACGACCGGATACCAGATCAAAGTCATAATCAAATTTAGTGATTTCATTTACGAAAGATTTTACTTTGTCGATCGAATTTAAAGAAATTTCTACTGTTTTCATTGGAATACCTCCTTCATATTTGATACCTCTATATTATATTAAGTTCTGTGGTACAAAATGTCAAGGAACAAACTGATTCAGATACATGGAAATTTCAAAGAAAAAGAAAGTTCGGCAAAAAGAAAGGCAAAAGAGGTGGAAAAGTGAAAAAAGCAGCATTACACAATCTGGGATGCAAAGTCAATGCTTACGAGACGGAGGCGATGCAGGAATTATTGGAAAGGGCAGGATATGAGATTGTACCATTTAAAGAGGGGGCAGATATCTATATTATCAATACTTGTACCGTGACGAATATGGCCGACAGAAAGTCCCGCCAGATGCTTCACCGTGCAAAGAAAATGAATCCGGATGCTATTGTTGTAGCGGCGGGATGTTATGTACAGACAAAGAATGAGGAAGACGTTCTGGATGACAGTATTGACATTGTCATTGGAAATAACAGAAAACAGGAAATCGTTACAATTTTAGAAGAGTATGAAGCAAAGAAAAAAACGGTACAAAAAGATGTGATAGACATCAATCATACTAAGGAGTATGAAGAACTTCATCTGAGCAAGACTGCAGAACATACAAGAGCTTATTTGAAAGTACAAGATGGATGTAATCAGTTCTGTACGTATTGTATCATTCCGTTTGCAAGAGGAAGAGTTCGAAGCCGCAGAAAAGAAAGTGTGGTAGAGGAAGTAAAAGAACTTGTAAAGAATGGTTACCAGGAAGTTGTGCTTACAGGAATCCACTTAAGTTCTTACGGTGTGGATTTTAAAGAAGAAAAGGAAGACCTTCTTTCTCTTATTCTTGCAGTGCATGAGATTGAAGGAGTGAAAAGAATACGTCTTGGATCTTTGGAACCACGGATTATTACGGAAGAATTTGTAAAGACCATTTCCGGCCTGGAGAAAATGTGCCCGCATTTCCATTTATCCTTACAGAGTGGATGTGACGAAACTTTGAAACGAATGAACAGAAGATATACGTCCGAAGAGTATTATGAGAAATGTGAACTTTTGCGAAAATATTTTGAACATCCTGCACTTACGACAGACGTGATCGTAGGGTTCCCGGGAGAGACGGAAGAAGAATTTGAAAAGTCAAAAGCTTTTGTAGATAAAGTGGATTTCTATGAGACCCATATTTTCAAATATTCTAAGAGAGAAGGAACAAAAGCAGCCGAAATGCCGGATCAGGTGGACGAGCAGGTTAAAACAATAAGAAGTAATGTGCTTTTGACACTAAATGAAGAAAAGCAGAAGAAATTCGAGGCATATTATGTCGGGAAAACAGTAGAAGTCCTTATGGAAGAAGAAGTGGAAAAAGACGGCAGATGCTTCCGGGTGGGACATACGAAAGAATATATGAAAGTTGCTGTTGAATCCTGTGAAAAGCTTCAAAATAAACTGATAGATGTGGAATTGGTGAATCATTTACAAATTATTCATTAAAATTAACAACTATCTAATTGAATTTTGTGACTGATTATATTAGAATAAAAATGAAATAAATTAAAGGACGTGATAAAATGAAAGACTTAAATAATACACAGTTTTTCCGTGTAGAGCCAGCGCCGCAGATCCAGGCGAAAGATATTCTTGAAATTGTGTACCAGGCTTTGAAGGAAAAAGGATATAATCCGGTGAACCAGATCGTGGGGTATATTATGTCAGGTGACCCGACATATATCACAAGTTATATGGGTGCGAGAAGCTTGATCATGAAGATGGAACGTGACGAATTGGTAGAAGAAATGCTGAAGACGTATATTGAGCATTTCTCGTGGGAATAATGATATGAGAATCATGGGATTAGATTACGGCTCTAAGACAGTGGGAGTGGCAATTAGCGATCCATTGGGTCTTACAGCTCAGGGGATAGAGACTATTTGCAGGAAAGAAGAGAACAAGCTTCGCCAGACTTTGGCACGGATCGAAGAACTTGTGAAAGAATATGAAGTGGAGAAGCTTGTCCTTGGATTTCCAAAGCACATGAACAATGATATTGGTGAGCGTGCAGAGAAGTCGTTGGAATTGAAAGAAAAATTAGAGAGACGTACCGGGCTTGAAGTGATTTTGTGGGATGAGCGGTTGACAACATCTTCTGCAGAGCGGGTATTGATAGAGAGTAAAGTAAGAAGAGAAGACCGCAAGAAATATATAGATAAGATTGCGGCAGTTTTTATTTTACAGGGGTATCTGGATTCTGTTTATATGGGAACAGACAGAACATAAATATATGTGTGAGGTGCGGTATGGAAAAAATAAAATTTATGTTTGATGACGGAGAACAATCCGTAGAATTTTTTGTGTTGGAAGAGACAAAGATAAATGGTGTCTCTTATATTTTGGTGACCGACTCGGAGGACGAGGACGGAGAATGTATGATATTAAAAGATACCAGTGCACCGGAGGAGAAAGAGAGCGTTTATCAGGTGGTAGATGATGATGTAGAGCTTGGTGCGGTGTCGAAAGTATTTGGAGAATTATTGGAAGATATAGAAATTGAAATGTAACGTACAGTGTTTAGGGGGAAATATGTCTGCAGATAGAGAAAAATTTATCGGAATGTTAAAGGATAAGGGGCTGAAAGTAACAAGGCAGCGCCTTGCTATTTTGGAGGTTCTGACGGAACAGGATGGCAGGCATATGACAACAGAAGATATATATGATTTAGTAAGAAAAGAATTCCCTGAAATAGGGATTGCAACTGTATACAGGACAGTACAGCTATTGTTGGAAATGCAGCTTGTTGACCGCATAGAATTAAATGATGGATGTGTGAGGTACGAGATCGGACGTCAGTTTTCGGGAGAAGAGGGACATTACCACCACCATTTGGTCTGCAAATCCTGCGGGAAAATCCTGTCTTTTGATGAAGATCTTTTGGACGAATTAGAAAGACAGATTGAGAAGAAGACGGGATTTCAGATATGGGATCATGAGCTGAAGTTTTACGGCATGTGCAAAGACTGTGTACAGGATAGAAATAAATGTGCGGAACATACATAAAGTAATGGAGGTATTAGGTTGAAAAAAGAAAAAACTTCAAAATTGAGAATCATTCCTTTGGGCGGATTAGAACAGATTGGGATGAACATTACTGCCTTCGAATATGAAGACAGTATTATTGTGGTAGATTGCGGTTTGGCATTCCCGGAGGACGATATGCTTGGAATTGATCTTGTTATTCCGGATGTCACATATTTGCGTGACAATGCAGAGAAACTGAAAGGATTTGTTATTACCCATGGACATGAAGATCATATCGGTGCATTATCCTATATTTTAAAGGATATCAATCTCCCGGTATATGCTACGAAGCTTACTATGGGAATCATAGAGAATAAATTGAAAGAGCATAATCTGTTAAGAAGTACAAGACGCAAAGTGGTAAGACACGGACAGTCTATTAATTTGGGACAGTTCCGAATTGAATTTATCAAAACAAACCACAGTATTGCGGATGCATCTGCTTTAGCAATTTATTCTCCGGCAGGAATTGTGGTGCATACAGGAGACTTTAAGGTAGATTATACACCGGTATTTGGCGATGCTATTGATCTGCAGAGATTTGCAGAGATTGGAAAGAAAGGTGTGTTGGCATTAATGTCAGACAGCACCAATGCGGAACGACCTGGATTTACTATGTCAGAGCGTACGGTAGGCAAAACATTTGATCAGATTTTTGCAGAACATAAGAATTCAAGGATTATTATTGCTACCTTTGCGTCCAATGTGGACCGGGTGCAGCAGATTATTAACTCTGCTTATAAATACGACAGAAAAGTTGTAGTGGAAGGCCGTAGTATGGTCAGCATCATTGATACAGCTTCGGAACTTGGATATTTGGATATTCCGGATAAAACGTTGATTACGATAGATCAGCTTCGTAATTATCCGGACGAAAGAACCGTTTTGATCACCACAGGAAGTCAGGGAGAATCCATGGCGGCACTTTCTCGAATGGCTGCAGATATTCATAAGAAAGTCAGCATTAAGCCTGGAGATACAGTGATTTTTAGCTCCAGTCCAATTCCGGGCAATGAGAAAGCGGTATCACGGGTGATTAATGAGCTTTCGCAAAAAGGAGCAACGGTTATTTTCCAGGATACACATGTATCCGGTCATGCATGCCAGGAAGAAATTAAGCTGATTTATTCTCTTGTGAAACCGAAATATGCAATTCCGGTTCACGGAGAGTATCGCCATCTTCGTGCGAATGCAAAAATCGCGGAGAGCCTTGGCGTACCGAAAGAAAACATCTTTATCCTGCAATCCGGAGATGTACTTGCTCTTGACAGGGATGGAGCAGAAGTTGTGGACAAAGTACACACAGGTGGGATTCTTGTAGATGGATTGGGAGTTGGCGATGTTGGAAATATCGTGCTTCGCGATCGCCAGCATCTTGCAGAAGACGGTATTCTGATTGTAGTGCTTACTTTAGAGAAGAGAACAAACCAGCTTCTTGCAGGACCAGATATTGTGTCCAGAGGATTTGTTTATGTAAGAGAATCCGAGGGACTTATGGAGGAAGCGCGTCAGGTGCTTTCAGAAGCTTTGGAAGCTTGTCTGACTCAGAACCGAAATGCAGATTGGAGTAAGATTAAGCTGGTAATCCGCGATACAATGAATGAATTTATCTGGAAGAGAACAAAAAGAAGACCGATGATCCTTCCGATCATTATGGATGTATAGAAGGAAATGTCATGATTGTAGATGAACGTATGGTAACATTTATCCACTCACTTGAGACGGAGAACAGTGAAATACTGGAAACAATTGAAAAAGAGGCACTGGAAACATTTGTGCCGATTATAAGAAAGGAAATGCAGAGCTTTTTAAAAGTTCTGCTTTCTATTCAGAAGCCTTTGAAAATTCTTGAAGTTGGAACGGCAGTTGGATTTTCTGCACTTCTTATGAGTGAGTATGCTCCGGAAGGATGCACAATTACAACGATTGAAAAATATGAGAAGAGGATTCCGATTGCTCGGGAAAATTTCAAGAGAGCAGGAAAAGAAGAGGTAATTACACTTTTGGAAGGGGATGCCTTGGAAATTTTGAAAGGGCTTCAAGAATCGTATGATTTTATATTCATGGATGCGGCGAAAGCACAGTACATTTACTATATGCCGGAAGTAATCCGGCTTTTGGGTAAAGGAGGCATTCTTGTTTCTGATAATGTACTGCAGGACGGTGATATCATAGAGTCCCGTTTTGCGGTGGAGAGAAGAAACCGGACAATTCACAGCCGTATGCGTGAGTATTTGTATGCATTAAAACATGAAGAAAGATTGCTGACATCCATTATTCCTTTGGGAGATGGAGTTGCGGTCAGTGTAAAACAATAGGAGGCTAAAGATATGGCGAGACATCCGGAACTGTTAATTCCGGCAAGCAGCCTGGAAGTATTAAAAACAGCAGTTATTTTCGGAGCGGATGCAGTATATATTGGAGGAGAAGCATTCGGACTCCGTGCGAAAGCAAAAAATTTTTCAAAAGAGGATATGGCGGAAGGAATTCGTTTTGCTCATAAATACGGGGTGAAAGTGTATGTGACGGCAAATATTTTGGCTCATAACAGTGACCTTGACGGGGCAAGAGAATATTTCCGTGAATTAGGAGAAATGAAGCCGGATGCGCTTATTATTGCGGATCCGGGGATGTTTGTACTGGCGGGAGAAGAATGCCCGCATATCGAAAGACATATCAGTACACAGGCAAATAATACCAACTATGAGACATTTAATTTCTGGCATAAATTGGGAGCGACAAGGGTTGTTTCCGCAAGAGAACTTTCTTTGGAAGAGATCAAAGAGATTCGTGCGCATATTCCGGAAGATTTGGAGATTGAGACGTTTGTTCACGGAGCTATGTGTATGTCCTATTCCGGAAGATGTCTTTTGAGTAACTATTTTACGGGACGGGATGCAAACAGAGGTGCCTGCACGCATCCGTGCCGTTGGAAATATGCGGTTGTAGAAGAGACAAGGCCGGGAGAGTATATGCCGGTTTATGAAAATGAAAGAGGAACTTATATTTTCAATTCTAAGGATTTGTGCATGATTGAGCATATTCCGGAGATTTTAAATGCGGGAATAGACAGTTTGAAAATTGAAGGACGTATGAAAACTGCGCTTTATGTGGCGACAGTTGCAAGAACGTATAGAAAAGCAATTGACGATTATCAGAAGGATCCTGCGCTTTATGAGAAAAACATGCCTTGGTATCTGGAGCAGATTTCTAATTGTACATACCGGCAGTTTACAACAGGATTTTTCTTTGGAAAACCAAGCGATGAATCCCAGATTTATGATAGCAATACTTATGTAAAAGAGTACACATATCTTGGAATCATTGGGGAAGAGAAAGACGGAACGTACAGAATCGAGCAGAGAAATAAATTCTCTGTAGGAGAAAAAATCGAAGTAATGAAACCGAACGGAGACAATGTTGAAGTAATTGTGAAACGGATTCTTACGGAAGATGGCGTAGAGCAGGAGAGTGCACCGCATCCAAAGCAGATCCTTTATGTAGATCTTGGAATTGAAGTGGATCAGTATGATATTTTGAGAAGACAGGAATAGAAAATTTTTAATAGACTAAACCGGATAAGGGGTTGGTAAAAACAGAGTATATCAACGGAATATGCTCTGTTTTTTTGTAATGGAATAAATATTTTTCTGTATAACATGGAAAAGCACAATTGTTTTTGTCCCAACATAGACTATAATTAAATATGCTAAGAGGTGCCATTCTTGAAGTCATTTCCAAAACCATTAACCGCATCTGAAGAGAGATATTATTTGCAAAAATATACAGAGGGCGACCTTGAAGCGAAACATATCCTGGTTGAACGTAATTTAAGGCTTGTAGCTCATGTAGTCAAAAAATATCAGCATTTAGATGAGGATCCGGAGGATCTTCTGTCTATAGGAACAATTGGTCTGATCAAAGCTGTTGTTACATTCAATTCCGGTAAAGGAAACCGACTTGCCACGTATGCTGCGAGATGTATTGAGAATGAGATTCTTATGATGCTTAGGGGAAAGAAAAAAACTTCAAAGGAAATCTCACTTTATGAACCCATCGGAACAGATAAAGAAGGAAATGAAATACAACTTTTTGATATTATTGAAACCCAGGAAGAGGATGCACAGACAAAAATAGCATTGAAAGACGATATTGCTGTTCTCTATGATAAAGTTGCTTCGGAACTCTCGTCCCGGGAACGGCTTGTTCTCAAAATGCGGTATGGACTTTATAATGGAGAAGAGTACACACAAAGGGAGATTGCGCAGCAGCTTGGAATTTCACGTTCTTATGTTTCCAGAATTGAAAAAAGTGCAATCGAGAAACTAAGAGTTTTTTTCTGATGTGCAAAAACGAAGAATCCTGTCAGAAAGTGAGAAAATAGGGAATGGAAAGATGAGAAGTAAGACGGGATAAAGATTTTATGCAAGGAGAGAGCGGAATGGATTTTCTGTTCTCTTTTTCTTGTAAATTCTGAAAGAACATGCTATAGTTATAATAATTCGGGGAGCTTTCTGCTTCCGTCAGGAATCTGGCAATTCTGCCAAGTTATCACAATTGATGATGTATGAACATGTAATGAGAAGAAATGAAAGGAGCGCTGTAAATGTATAGTACAGTATTGTCTGCGTCTATACAAGGACTTGAGGTGAAATTTGTCCATGTAGAGGCAGATATTAGTAATGGCTTGCCTATGTTCCATATGGTGGGATATTTGTCCGCAGAGGTAAAAGAAGCAAGTGAACGTGTGCGAACAGCCATAAGAAACGCAGATTTTGTATTGCCGGCAAAGAAAATCGTGGTGAATCTCTCTCCCGCCAATGTGAGAAAACGAGGAGCATCTTTTGATTTGCCTATTGCCGTATCCATCCTGGTGTCTTTGGGATATGTGAAAGGTGAGAAAATACGGGGAATTTTGTTTGTGGGGGAGCTTGGATTGGATGGAAGTATAAGAAAGGTTCCGGGAATTCTGCCGATAGTGCTTGAAGCGAAACGCGCGGGGTGCAAAGTATGCGTGGTTCCAAAAGGAAATATCAAAGAAGCGGGAATGATAAATGGTATTGAAATTTGGGGTGTAGAGTCTCTAAAAGAATTATGCGGTATTCTAAATGGGGATCAAGAGCCGCAGCAATATGGGCGGAAAGAAACGCGGGAAACAGATGAGGAAGAACATTTGGATTTTGCGGATATCAAAGGACAGAATCTGCTGAAAAGAGCTGCGGAGATTGCGGCAGCCGGCAATCATAATATTTTATTTATAGGACCACCGGGAGCGGGGAAGACTATGATAGCCAAAAGAATTCCAACGATTTTCCCACCGCTGTCGGAGGAAGAGAGCATTGAGGTGACAAAAATATACAGTATATTGGGGCTTACAGATGAGAAACGTCCTTTTATAACAACACCCCCGTTTCGCAATCCTCATCATACTTCTACAAGGGCAGCATTGATTGGAGGGGGAACAATTCCGGGACCGGGAGAGATTAGTATGGCAAATCATGGAGTGCTTTTTTTAGATGAACTTCCGGAATTTCGAAGACAGGTTTTGGATGTGCTACGTCAACCTATGGAAGAAGGCTATATCCGGCTTACGAGAAAAACAGGAACATATTGTTTCCCGGCGCAGTTTATGCTTGTTGCTGCCATGAATCCCTGCCCGTGTGGTTATTATCCGGACTTGAATAAATGCATTTGTACACCGGTTCAAGTGAGGCAGTATCTGAGTCATATTTCCGGCCCCTTTCTTGACAGAATTGATCTTTGTGTAGAAGCGTCTAAAGTTGAATATGAGGAGCTTTATGGGGCGGGGGAGGAAGAGACGTCTGAAGACATCAGAAAACGGGTATGTAAGGCGAGAAAGAGGCAATATGAACGATATGGAGAAAGAAAGGTAAATGCGACCCTTACTCCGGCAGAAATTGAGAAGTTTTGTGTACTTGGGAAAAAAGAAAAAGCTTTTATGAAGCAGATTTTTGACGGAATGTCATTAACGGTGAGGACATACCATAAAATATTAAAAGTAGCAAGAACCATTGCGGATTTGGAGCAAAAAGAAACAATTACAATCGAACATTTAAGAGAAGCGGTTGCGTATCGGACAATGGATGAGAAAAGAGGGATTTAGATGGATAAAGAAGAGTGGAAATATGAATACTGGTTTGCGTGCATCAGAAAAGTCAGAAATAAGACAAAGAAAAAAATAAGAGAGAATATGGGGTCTGCAAAGGACATATTTAATATAGAAGAAACAACTTTAAAATGCTTTACGGAAAGGGAAGAGGAACGATACGAGATACTTTCGGGAAGAAAAAAGTGGGATTTAGAGACAATGTATGAGAAACTGTTGGTGGATAGGATTACATTTCTTCCGTACTTTCACCCGGATTATCCGAAAACGTTGGAGAATCTTGCAATTCCTCCATATGCCCTTTATCTAAAGGGGCATGTGATTCCTAAGAATACGGTGAAAGCGGCGATTGTAGGAGCGAGACATTGTAGTCCTTATGGAGAAAAAATGGCGATTGAATTCGGAGAAGCTTTGGCAAAATGTGGGATAGATATTGTAAGCGGCATGGCTAGAGGTGTAGATGGAGCAGGACACAGAGGGGCTTTGAATGTGGGAGGACGTTCTTATGGGATTCTTGGTTCGGGAGTGGATATATGTTACCCTAAGGAACACATCGGATTGTATGTTGATCTCCAGGAACAGGGAGGATTGATTTCAGAATTTCCACCGGGAACACCGCCTTTGCCACAGAATTTTCCGGCACGCAATCGAATCATAAGCGCATTGGCAGATGTAATACTTGTAATGGAAGCAAAAGAAAAGAGCGGTTCTTTGATTACAGCAGATCAGGCTTTGGAGCTCGGGAAGGATGTGTATGCGCTTCCGGGACCTGTAAACAGCAGCTTGAGCTTAGGGTGTAACAGGCTGATCAAACAGGGGGCGGGTATTCTGATTTCGCCGGAAGATTTGCTGGAAGAGTTACAGATTTCCGGAAGGGAATGTGTGAAAAACAAATTAAAAAATAAAATAATGCTTGAATCGCAAGAAGATATGGTGTATAGTTGTCTCGGTTTGTATCCAAAGAATGTAAATCAGATCATGGAAGAAACTAATATGCAAATTTCAGAATTAATGAATCAGTTGATTTCTTTGCAAATGAAAGGATATGTAGAAGAAATATCGAAAAACTATTATGTAAGAAAGACTGGTTTTGGAGGAGTATAGTATGGCACGTTATCTTGTGATTGTGGAATCACCGGCGAAAGTAAAGACAATTAAAAAGTTTTTGGGAAGTAATTATGTAGTTGCAGCATCTCAGGGACATGTCAGGGATTTTCCGAAGAGTCAGTTTGGAATTGATGTGGAGAATGATTTTGAACCGAAATATATTACAATCCGCGGAAAAGGCGAGATCCTTGCAAATTTGCGGAAGGAAGTGAAAAAAGCGGATAAAATATATCTGGCAACTGACCCTGACCGTGAAGGAGAGGCAATCGCATGGCATCTTGTGAAAGCTTTGAAGCTGGAAGGGAAGAAGATGTACCGTGTGAGTTTTAATGAGATTACCAAAAATGCGGTGAAGGCAGCAATCAAAGATGCGAGAGAAATAGATATGAATCTGGTAGATGCACAACAGGCCAGAAGAGCTTTGGACCGTATTGTAGGTTATCGGATTAGTCCGCTTTTGTGGGCAAAAGTAAAAAGAGGATTGAGCGCGGGGCGCGTGCAGTCGGTTGCACTTCGCATCATTGCAGACAGAGAAGAAGAAATTGATGCATTCATTCCGGAAGAATATTGGACGATGGATGCCGTTTTGAACGTGAAAGGCGAGAAGAAACCACTGACTGCAAAATTCTATGGAACGGAAAAAGGGAAGATGACAATCGGTTCTAAGGAGGAGCTGGATGGAATCATAAATGAGATTCAGGATAAAGAATATAAAGTGGCAGATATCAAGAAGAGTGAACGACTAAAAAAGGCACCTCTTCCATTTACAACAAGTACGCTTCAGCAGGAGGCATCCAAGGCGCTGAATTTTGCTACACAGAAAACGATGCGTATTGCACAACAACTGTATGAAGGAATTGATATTAAAGGAAATGGAACGGTAGGTGTGATTACTTATCTGCGTACGGATTCCACAAGAGTTTCAGAAGAAGCGGAAGCGAATGTAGGAGAATACATTGCAAAAGTTTATGGGGATGCATATGTTGCTGCAGTGAAGAAGAAGGAAGAAAGCGGGAAGAAGATACAGGATGCTCACGAAGCAATCCGTCCGACGGATGTAAACCGGACACCGGCATCCTTAAAGGATTCTCTTACGAGGGATCAGTTCCGTCTCTATCAACTGATATGGAAACGCTTTGTGGCCAGCAGAATGCAGCAGGCAAAGTATGAGACAACCTCTGTGAAGATTGCGGCAGGCGACTATAGATTTCATGTTTCTGCTTCTAAAATTGTGTTTGAAGGATTCCGCTCCGTTTATATTGAACCGGATGAGGAAAAGGAAGAAAATAATGTACTTGTAAAGGCCATTGACAAGGATACATTACTCACAAAAGAAAAGTTGGAGACAAAGCAGCATTTTACTCAGCCGCCGGCACATTATACGGAGGCATCTCTTGTAAAGACATTGGAAGAACTGGGAATCGGACGTCCAAGTACTTATGCACCAACCATTTCAACGATTATCAGTCGCCGTTATGTGGCAAAAGAGCAGAAGAACCTCTATTTGACAGAATTGGGAGAAGTAGTAAATCATATGATGAAAAAGTCTTTCCCAAGTATTGTAGATGTGAATTTTACTGCAAATATGGAAGGGCTTTTGGATAGAGTAGAAGAAGGAGCGGTAGAATGGAAGTCCGTAATCCGTAATTTCTATCCGGATTTGGAAGAAGCGGTTGAGACTGCGGAAAAAGAACTGGAAACTGTGAAGATAGAAGATGAAGTCACAGATGTGATCTGCGAGGATTGCGGTAGAAATATGGTGATTAAATATGGTCCGCATGGCAAATTTCTTGCTTGTCCGGGATTCCCGGAATGCCGCAACACGAAGCCTTATCTTGAGAAGGTGGGAGTACAGTGCCCGAAATGTGGGAAAGATATAGTGATCCGTAAAACTAAGAAAGGCAGAAAATATTACGGATGTGAAGATAATCCGAACTGTGATTTCATGTCATGGCAGAAACCATCCAAAGAAAAATGTCCGCAGTGTGGAGGTTATATGGTTGAGAAGGGGAATAAACTTTTATGTGCGGATGAAAAATGCGGCTATATTGTAAATAAAAAATAAAATTTCGCGAAAATTCATTGATTAGTTTCGAATTGTATGATAACATGAGAAAGTAATAGAAAGTTCATGAATTTCGAAAAACAGAGGAAGAAACATGAGTGTGCAATTGTTGGACAAAACTAGGAAAATTAATAAACTGCTCCATAATAACAACTCTAGTAAGGTAGTATTTAATGATATTTGCGAAGTTTTGACAGAAATTTTAAAATCGACAGTACTTGTGATCAGCAAGAAGGGGAAGGTTCTCGGAGTAGGAGAGAATGAGAATGTTACAACTATTTTGGAACTTGTTCAGGATAAAGTAGGTTCTTATATTGATAAAATGTTGAATGAGAGACTTTTGAATATCCTATCTACAAAAGAGAATGTGAACCTTGAAACTTTGGGATTTTCTGCAGATGCGGTGAAAGGATATCAGGCGATGATCACGCCGATCAATATTGCAGGCGAAAGACTTGGAACACTCTTTATATACAAGGAAAAAGAAGGTTACGAGATTGATGATATTATCCTGAGTGAATATGGAACAACAGTTGTAGGACTGGAGATGCTGCGTTCGGTAAATGAAGAGAGTGCAGAAGAGTCAAGAAAAGAGCAGATTGTAAAGTCAGCCATGAGTACGTTGTCATTTTCAGAGTTGGAAGCAATTATTCATATTTTTGATGAATTGAAGGGGACAGAAGGAATTCTTGTGGCAAGTAAGATTGCTGACAGAGTGGGAATTACAAGATCTGTTATTGTGAATGCACTTCGTAAATTCGAAAGTGCCGGAGTAATTGAATCACGTTCTTCTGGAATGAAAGGTACCTACATTAAAGTAGTGAATGATTTTGTGTTTGATGAATTAGAGAAAATTAAAAATAACAGATAGCAAACAGATGAAAAGGGGTATCAGTGAACTGATACCCTTTTATGTGAAATGAGGAAATGATATGCAAAATACAAGAGCGAAAATCAGAATGAAGAAAACAATCCTTGAAGGAGCAGAATATGATGCTGCCGTATATCCGTGTAAAGTATTAAAGTATGATCGGGATAATGACCGCATATACTTGGTTTTGGAAGAAGGCGGGATCGAAAATATTTCTTTGGATGGAATTTATAAATGTACATTGTATACAGAAAAAGAAGGCGTGGAGTGTGAAGGTAAGGTTTTGGAACGATACTGCAACCAGGAAGGAAATATTCTTTGCTTTCAGGTAGAAAAGGGTTTTTATAAAATAAATATAAACTATGTTGACAAAGAAGAGGCATAGTGCTATTTTATTACCAGAGGCTTCTTAGCACTCGACAAAATAGAGTGCTAATAACATGGAAAGCATTCAAGGAGGAATTAAAATGAAATTAGTACCTTTAGGAGACAGAGTTGTATTAAAACAGTTAGTAGCAGAAGAAACTACAAAGTCGGGCATTGTTTTACCTGGGCAGACAAAGGAAAAACCACAGCAGGCAGAAGTTGTGGCAGTAGGACCGGGAGGAAACGTGGATGGAAAAGAAGTTGTAATGCAGGTTTCCGTAGGAGATAAAGTCATCTATTCCAAATATTCAGGAACAGAAGTAGAACTTGAGGAAGAAGAATATATTGTTGTAAGACAGAATGATATTTTGGCAGTAATCAAATAATTTTCAGATCGCAGGAGGGATATAGTCATGGCAAAGGAAATTAAATATGGTGCAGAGGCAAGAGCCGCTTTAGAATCAGGTGTAAATCAGTTGGCAAATACAGTAAGAGTAACATTGGGACCAAAAGGAAGAAATGTTGTATTAGATAAATCATTTGGAGCGCCGCTTATTACAAACGATGGTGTTACAATTGCCAAAGAGATCGAACTGGAAGATGCATTCGAAAATATGGGGGCACAGCTTATCAAAGAAGTTGCTGCCAAGACAAATGATGTGGCAGGAGACGGAACAACAACAGCTACAGTTCTTGCACAGGCTATGGTTCACGAAGGAATCAAAAACCTTGCAGCGGGAGCTAACCCGATCGTATTAAGAAAAGGCATGAAGAAAGCTACAGATCTTGCAGTGGAATCGATTGCATCTATGAGCAGTAAAGTGGAAAGCAAAGAAAGAATTGCAAATGTTGCTTCTATTTCTGCAGGAGATGCTGAAGTAGGTGAGATGGTAGCAGATGCTATGGAGAAAGTATCCAATGATGGTGTTATCACAATTGAAGAATCTAAGACAATGAAGACAGAGCTGGATCTTGTAGAAGGTATGCAGTTTGATCGTGGATATATCTCAGCTTACATGGCGACGGATATGGAGAAAATGGAAGCGAACTTAGAAGACCCATATATTTTGATCACAGATAAAAAGATTTCCAACATTCAGGATCTCCTTCCGATTTTAGAGCAGATTGTACAGTCAGGAGCAAGACTTCTTATCGTTGCAGAAGACATTGAAGGAGAGGCACTCACAACATTGATCGTGAATAAACTGCGTGGTACATTCAATGTAGTTGCTGTAAAAGCACCGGGATATGGAGATAGAAGAAAAGCAATGCTTGAGGATATCGCAATTTTGACAGGCGGTCAGGTGATCTCAGAAGAACTTGGACTTGATCTGAAAGAAACAACATTGGATATGTTAGGTCGTGCAAAATCCGTAAAAGTACAGAAAGAAAATACTGTAATTGTTGACGGACTTGGAGAAAAATCTGCAATTGAAGCACGTGTCGGACAGATCAAGGCACAGATCGAAGAAACAACATCTGAATTTGATAAAGAAAAACTGCAGGAGAGACTTGCAAAACTTGCAGGAGGAGTTGCGGTGATCCGCGTAGGAGCGGCTACTGAAACAGAAATGAAAGAAGCAAAACTTCGTATGGAAGATGCGCTTTCCGCAGCAAGAGCAGCAGTGGAAGAAGGAATCGTAGCAGGTGGTGGATCCGCATATATTCATGCATCTAAACAGGTTGCACATCTCGCAGAAGAACTGGAAGGTGATGAAAAGACAGGTGTAAACATCATTTTGAAGGCGTTGGAAGCACCACTATTCCATATTGCTGCCAATGCAGGATTAGAGGGATCAGTCATCATTAATAAAGTAAAAGAGAGCAATGTAGGTATTGGATTTGATGCATATAACGAAGAGTATGTAGATATGGTAGAGGTGGGAATTCTTGATCCTGCAAAAGTGACAAGAAGTGCACTTCAGAATGCTACAAGTGTTGCATCAACACTTCTTACAACAGAGTCTGTTGTTGCCAATATTAAGGAAGATGCACCGGCTATGCCGGCAGGCGCACCAGGCATGGGAATGATGTAATAAAAATAAAAAGTCTACCTTTATTAGGTAGACTTTTTTTGTTCTTATGTGATACAATAATAAGAACATCAGAAATATGGAGGCGTGTTATGAACGATTTTTACACAGAACAATTGGTGAAAAAAAGGACCACAGGGACATCCGTAGTGATCAAGGGGGTAATGATCGGGCTTACGATTGTTTCTTTTTTGGCAATAGTTATGGTCCCTTTTGGAATGATCCTGCCGGTTATCATGGTTGCGGCGGATATTTTTATTTTCAGAGGACAAGATCTGGAATTTGAATATCTGTATGTAAATGGTGATCTGGATATTGATAAGATTATGGGACGGGCGAAAAGAAAGAGAGTTTTTTCGGCTGTAATTGCAGATCTTGAGATGCTTGCACCGAGCAATTCTGACGAAGTAAAGCGTATTCAGACAGATAAGACTTTGAATTTCAGCAGCTTTGTTCCAGAGAATAAGACATATGATTTGATTGTGTTACAGAATGGACAGAAAATCCGAGTGATTTTTGAACCAAATGATGTTATTTTGAATGGATACAAAATGCTTGCACCAAGAAAAGTAGTGATTTAGTCTTGACAGAAGGCGAAGTTTTTTGTAATGTAATATAACAATAACTTATAAAGAAAATAATATTATTAGTTTTACTTATTAATGTTTAACATTCGTGGCAATGTAATAATGAAACAGCAGATGAAAGAGAGGAAGAAAACCATGGGAAAGATTATTGGAGAAGGCATTACATTTGATGATGTGCTATTGGTTCCGGCATATTCGGAGGTAATTCCAAATCAGGTGGATTTGACAACGAATTTAACAAAAACAGTGAAGTTGAATATACCGATGATGAGTGCAGGAATGGATACTGTTACGGAGCACCGCATGGCAATTGCGATGGCACGTCAGGGAGGTATTGGTATTATCCATAAGAATATGTCCATTGAAGCTCAGGCTGAAGAAGTTGACAAAGTAAAACGTTCAGAAAACGGTGTAATCACAGATCCGTTTTATCTGTCACCGGACCATACGCTGGCAGATGCCAATGAACTGATGGCTAAATTTAGAATTTCCGGAGTGCCGATCACAGAAGGAAAGAAGTTAGTCGGGATTATTACAAACCGTGATTTGAAGTTTGAAGAGGACTTTACAAAGAAGATTAAAGAATCTATGACTTCAGAAGGGCTTATTACTGCACCGGAAGGAATTACTCTGGAAGAGGCAAAGAGTATTCTCGCAAAAGCAAGAAAAGAGAAACTTCCGATCGTTGACAAAGACTTTAATTTAAAAGGACTCATTACCATTAAAGATATTGAAAAACAGATTAAGTATCCTCTTTCTGCAAAAGATGCACAGGGACGTCTTCTCTGTGGTGCTGCGGTAGGAATTACTGCAAATTGTTTGGAAAGAGTGGATGCGCTTGTAAATGCACATGTGGATGTTGTCGTACTTGATTCTGCACATGGACATTCTGCTAACGTATTGCGTGCTGTTAAGATGATCAAAGAAAAATATCCGGAACTTCCTGTTATTGCGGGAAATGTTGCTACAGGAGATGCGACAAGAGCTTTGATTGAGGCAGGAGTAGATGCAGTGAAAGTCGGTATCGGACCAGGTTCTATTTGTACAACTCGTGTTGTTGCTGGAATTGGTGTTCCACAGATTTCTGCAATTATGGATTGTTACGAAGCAGCAAAAGAAGCAGGAGTACCGATTATTGCAGATGGCGGTATTAAATATTCAGGAGATATGACAAAAGCCATTGCAGCAGGCGCTAATGTATGTATGATGGGAAGTATCTTTGCGGGATGTGATGAGAGTCCGGGAACATTTGAATTATTCCAGGGAAGAAAATATAAGGTATATCGCGGAATGGGTTCTATTGCAGCTATGGAGAATGGAAGCAAGGATCGTTACTTCCAGGCGGATGCGAAGAAGCTTGTTCCGGAAGGTGTGGAAGGACGTGTTGCATACAAAGGAACAGTAGAAGATACTGTGTTCCAGTTAATGGGCGGACTTCGTTCAGGTATGGGATATTGCGGAGCACCGGATATCGAGACATTAAAGAATACAGGAAAATTTGTTAAAATTTCTGCAGCTTCTTTAAAGGAAAGTCATCCACATGATATTCACATTACGAAAGAGGCACCAAACTACAGTGTAGACGAATAAAAACAGACAGACTCTGACAGGACAGGCTTTTGCCTGTCTTGTTTTTCGAATAAATCGCAGGAATCTTAAGAAAGTCCTAAAAATCTTTTGAGAAAGTTCTAAAGAATCTTTTGAAAAAATATGTTAAAATGACGAATATTATACGAAAGATCAGGTTGGGAATAAATGGCGATAACAAGAAAAGGTAGAAGAGTAAAGAGAAGAAGAACTGGGAGCACAAGAAGGATACAGCTATATATCCGTCTGGGAACTATTGTAATGCTTGCTATATTTCTATGCTTGGGGATAGCAAAATTTATGGGGTGTGGTTTTTTAGGCGGAAACAAATATATGGAAAAAACAGGTGAGGATATTGATTCTTCGAGACCGGATATTGATGTGAAGCTCTTGACAATGAATGATTATTCGAGGCCGGGAACAAAAACAGGAAGAATCAATGGAATTGTGATACATTACACAGCGAATCCTGGGTCTACTGCAATGCAGAACCGGGATTATTTTGAAGGATTGAAGGATAATCATCTTACAAAGGCAAGCAGCCATTTTGTGATAGGGATTGATGGAGAGATTGTGCAGTGTGTGCCTACGTGGGAGGTTGCTTATGCATCGAATAATCGAAATAATGATACCGTATCCATTGAGACTTGTCATCTGAAGGAAGATGGCAAATATACAAAAGAAACGTATCGTTCTCTTGTAGAACTTACAGCATGGCTCTGTAAAAAATTTGGGCTGGATGAAAAAGATGTTATTAGACATTACGATGTGACAGGAAAAATCTGTCCTAAATATTTTGTGGAAAATGAGGATGCGTGGAAAGATTTTAAAAAAGATGTGAAAAAAGCAATGGAATAATCTTTTGACGGAAAAATATTGTGAAAAAAACGGAAGTAATATATAATATGGTCAGATATGCTGGAAATCGGAGGAGATGGATATGGACAAGAAATATGATGTGATTGCCTTAGGGGAATTATTGATTGATTTTACGATGAATGGACAGAGTGCACAGGGCAATCATCTTTTTGAAGCGTGCCCTGGGGGAGCGCCTTGTAATGTGCTTGCAATGTTGAATAAATTAGGTGACAGGACTTCCTTTTTGGGTAAAGTAGGAAAGGATCAGTTTGGGACCTTACTGAGACATACTCTGGATGAAGTAGGAATCGACACTTCTCATTTGTATATGGATGATGAAGTTCATACAACGCTTGCATTCGTACATACTTTTGAGGATGGAGACAGGGAATTCTCTTTTTACCGTAATCCAGGAGCGGATATGATGCTCACAGAAGAGGAAATCGATGAAGAGTATATACAATCAGCAAAAGTATTTCATTTCGGGACATTATCCATGACACACGAAGGGGTGAGAAATGCTACAAAAAAAGCATTGAAGATTGCAAAAGAAAATGGATTGATTATCACGTTTGATCCGAATTTACGGCCACCTCTTTGGGAGTCGTTGGAGCTTGCGAAAGAGCAGATGGAATACGGGTTTGGAATCTGTGATGTTTTGAAAATTTCAGATAATGAGATTCAGTTTGTGTCAGGGAAAGAGGATTATGATGAGGGAGTCCGATATCTTCAAGACAAGTATCATATTCCGCTAATCCTTTTGACTATGGGGAAAGATGGAAGTCGTGCATATTATAAAGGAATGCGGGTTGAAAGAGCAGGCTGTAAGGTGAAGGCAATTGAGACAACAGGAGCAGGGGATACGTTTTGCGGAAGTGTGATTCATTATGTACTTCACTATGGAATTGAAGATTTGAAAGAAGAACAGTTGGCGCAGATGCTGATGTTTGCCAATGCAGCAGCTGCACTTATTACAATGAAAAAAGGAGCAATCCGCTCAATGCCGGAAAAGGAAGAAGTGGAAGCGCTCATGAATAAATAACAGAAAAGGAATTTCAGATGTTTGATACGTTTTTTCCGGATGAATATGTGGTATCCACATATGTCATTCCATTTGAAAAATTATATGAAGAAGGATACAAAGGGCTTGTGTTTGATATTGATAACACGTTGGTGCCACATGGGGCGCCGGCAGATGAAAGAGCCGTAAAATTGTTTGAAAGACTTCGAAAGATGGGATTTTCTACATGTCTGATTTCGAATAATCAGGAACCGAGAGTCAGGCCTTTTGCAGAGAAGGTGGAGAGTAAATTTGTCTGTAATGCGCATAAACCTTCCACAAAAAATTACCGAAAAGCCATGGAAATCATGGGAACAGACCTTGCGCATACGATTTTTATTGGAGACCAGCTTTTTACAGATGTTTATGGCGCAAAACGCACTGGAATGCGAAATATTTTAGTAAAGCCGATACATCCGAAAGAGGAGATACAGATTGTTTTGAAGCGGTATTTAGAAAAAATCGTACTGTATTTTTACATGAAAGAGCGTAAAAAGTAAAAAAAGGTTGAAAAAGTATGGAATCTATTATAGAATTATATGCAGTAAAATATAGGTAATATGTCTTTATGAGACGTAATATAAGGAGGAAAATAGAATGGCAACAAAGTCAGCAGGTGAATTTAGAAATGGTATGACTCTTGAAATTGAAGGGAAAGTATGTCAGGTTATTGATTTTATGCATGTAAAACCAGGTAAAGGTGCAGCTTTCGTTCGTGTAAAATTAAAAGACATTATCAATGGAGGTGTTGTTGAGACAACATACCGTCCGACAGAGTCTTTCCAGGAAGCATTCATTGAGAGAAAGAAAATGCAGTATCTTTATAATGATGGAGATCTTTATTATTTCATGGATAATGAAACATATGATCAGATTGCAGTAAGTGCAGAAGATGTAGGAGATTCTTTGAAATTTGTAAAAGAGAATGAAGAAGTAACTGTAAGCTCTTATAAGGAGAAACCTTTTGCAATTGAACCACCTCTTACTGTAGAACTTGATGTTACAGAAACAGAGCCAGGATTCAAAGGAAACACAGCTCAGGGTGCTACAAAACCGGCTATCGTTGAGACTGGAGCACAGGTTGCAGTTCCGTTATTCGTTGAAATCGGAGATAGATTGAAAATTGATACACGTACAGGAGAATATATCTCAAGAGTGTAAGGAATAGGATACAAAAAAGATTGCGCTTCGCGCAATCTTTTTTTCAACTATTTTTGCTGAGAAGTATCTGTACTGCTTGTGTGTTGTGAATTTAGATACTGCATATTTCCGTCGATAAACACAGCGGAATATAGATAATCGTTTCCATTTTTTCCCCAACCGTAAACAGAAGTTGTGACACCGTCTAAGATCGTTTCGGAAATTCGAATACCTGGACTTCCGAATGCAGAATTAACATCTTTTAATGACATACCCGGTTTTACCTTCTCCAGAGTCGTCTCCGGGATTTCAGAGAGATCGTCATCTTTCATACCGGTTTGAGAAATGCTGATAAGCTTATTATCCTGGAAGGTTAGAAGAACGGTTCCGTTTTCTTCTTTGGTAATCCACTGATAACGTTCTGTAATAGCAGAGTCTACGGTAGCGCGTGTCAAAAGGCTTCCTTCCGCACCGATCATATCAAGTACTTCATCCAAAGTCATTCCGAGTTTCAGATCATTGTAATTACTTGCGGTAATAAAATTCTTTCGTTTATCGTTTACCACCGTTTGCTTGTTCTTTGCTTTATCTGACTGGGATTTCTGATAGAAAAAGAAACCGGAAGCAAGGGCGGCAATAAGAAGAAGCAGGATGGTCAGCAGAAGAGAAATTTTTCTCTTTCTGTTTTTTCTTTTTTTGCCGGAGACGGATATACGTTTGCTTTTCTCAAGATCCCGTTTGATTCTGCAGTTGTAGCAGAGGGCATATTTGTGGTATATGGGATTACCGCTTTTGTCCGTGCCCGTTTGAATATTTTTGATTGTCATTTCTTTACCGCATCGGGAACATCTCATAAAATATTTCCTCCTCTTTTGTCATTGCTCACTATGTATTATAACTAAGAAAGAAAAAATATGCGAGTAAAAAAATAAAACTCTTGCAAAAAAACTGTTCTTCGCATATAATAAGCCTACATAATATTCTATATTCAATTTAATTCATATTAAATTCAAGGATGCATTTCGCGTCACATTCAAAACAGTTTTAGATGGACTCCGTAAAAGGAAGGAGTTTATATGACTTATCATCAATTTGTTCATGAAGTAGAGATGAAAGTAAGAAGTTGTGTTGCAGATAACATCAGTGTACATGTACACATTGCGGTTAAAAATAACAGTTGTGAACGTAGGGGTATTATGATGGCTGAGAAAGGAATCAATATTTCCCCGACGATTTACCTTGAAGATTATTATAAAGACTTTTTGCAAGGAGAATCGTTAGAACAGATTGCGAAACAAATTCTTCACCGTTATGAAGAAGTACGTTTTCACGAATCCTGGGAAGGAGCATGCATTCAATCTTTTGAAAGACTCAGGCATCTAATTGTTTATAAAGTGATAAACAAAGAACGCAATGAAGAAATGCTGAAGGAAGTTCCGCACAAAGAAGTGCTGGATCTGGCAATGGTATGTTACGTATTGATGAAATTAAACAATGGACATATGGCAACGATGTTGATTAAAAAAGAGCATTTAAAATTGTGGAATGTAACAGAAAAGGAGGTATTTGAAGAAGCAAAAAGGAATGTAAAAAGACTTTTACCGGCAAAGTTTAGTCGTATGAGAGATGTATTAGCGAGTATGCTTGAAATTCAGTTTGATGAAGATGATAGAGAAGACTTCATGTATGTCATGAGTAATGAAGAGAGAAGTTTTGGAGCAGCATGTATTTTCTATGAAGGGGTGATGGAAATGGTATATGCTGCGATCCACGAGAATTACTATGTTATTCCAAGCAGCGTTCATGAAGTGATTATTTTACCGGAGAGTATGGCACCGTGCAAGAGTGAAATTGAAGAGACTGTATCTGAGATAAATCAGACTCAGGTGGAAGATGAAGAAGTCTTGTCTGATAAAGTTTACTATTACAATGGCAGAAATAAGCAATTGAGCATGTAAATTAGTAAACGGGAAAGGAGAAGGCGCCTATGATAAGAAGGAAAAGTTATTTTTTGTTTTTCGCCGCATTGATTCTGATTTTCACGGTGACATCAAAATGGAATGTCAGTGCAGAATCAGAGAAGAAGGAGGAAAGAAAAGTAATTACATCTTTTGCTAAATTGGAAAAGGCGGAGTATGTGTATACGAAAAAGCCGGATGTCGGGCAGTTGGATTCCATTTTTCCGACAGAGATAGAGGTGATGCTGGAAGATCAGTATAAAGAAATCATTCCTATTTCATGGAAAGCAGGACATGATTTGAAAACAACTGACTATGATCAGTATATTTTTCGAGCGGTGTTTGACGAAAAACAATATATAGCGGAAGAGACAAAGATACCTGAGATTAAAGTAATCATTCGGCCGGAAGAAAAGAAAAAGTTTTTAGGGAAAGCTGCAACATATAAACTTGTTGAAAAATCTACAAAATATAACAATGGACTACTCCGTGTCGGATATTTTGTAGTAGAGACGAAAGAAGGGAGGAAGCATGCTTTTTGTGCGCAGCATCAATTTGATTCACCGGAAGTCAATGATATTTTGACAGAATCTGCAGTCTATACCAAGAATACGGATAAAACATCTGAAATATCAAGACGTATTCGGAAAGCGTTGTATTATGGGTGGGGCGGACCGGCAGATATCGGATCGAAACCAGACACATCCGGAGGGAAAGGACAAGATAAAGGTCTTGTGAATGATGCTTCACATTTTAGGAGAACCGCACTTGCAGCTTCTGTAGCCAATCAGAATGCAGACAATACATTTGGATATGGCAGGTTGTTTCTGGAGTATTTGGATAAAAACTATCCGGATGCACCGGATGGATTTGAAGTGCATATGCTGCAAGCTCCAAGAGCAGATAATCAAGATCTGGTTTTTTACAAGTATAATCCAAAAGGGAGTATGAAATTAGAGAAAAAATCTGCGGATCCCGATTTGTCGGGCGGGAACGAATGTTATTCATTTCAGGGAGCAGAGTTTGGAGTCTATTCAAGTTACAATAGTGCAACGAATACCGTTTCGGGAGAGATAGGAAAGTTGATAACGAATGAAAAAGGAGCGAGTAATACCCTTACAGTAAATGCCGGAACTTATTATGTAAAAGAGTTGAAAGCGCCACACGGATTTGCATTGAGCCCGGAAGTTAAGGCGGTGAAAGTATCTTCCGGGAAAACAACGATTGTTGAGTTTGCGGATCGGCCACAATATGCTCCGGTTCAGATTCTTTTGAATAAAGTTGATGCAGAAACAAATGCAAGTGTTCCGCAATCACCGGCAAGTTTGAAAAATGCGGAATTTACGATCAAATTCTATCCGGGGCTATGGGAAAAGGACAAAGACCCGGATGCGTTGGGAAAGAAACCTTCTCGAAGATGGATTTTTGCTACGGATGATTGGGGAATTGCAGAATATAAAGAATCGCATTTGATAGGAGGGGATGCTCTATACAAAAATTCGGAAGGGGACCCGGTTCTTCCATTGGGAACTGTTACAATTCAGGAAACGAAGTCCCCGGAAGGTTACTTGTTAAACCCGGAGTTGTTTATCATACAGATTACTCCGGAAGGAACCGGACAGACTGTGAATACATATAATCATCCTACGGTGAAAGAAAGGATTCTACAACTGGAGTTGGTAAAATGGCAGGAAGATACAGAGGTTCTGATTCCCGGGGCAGAATTTGAACATATCAGACCGGATGGGGAAACCGAAGTAGTTACGACAGATAAAAACGGAAAGCTGATCATAAAGGGATTACAACATGGTCAACATAGGATTCGGGAAATTTCTGTAATGGATGGATATTTGCTGAATGGCAATGAGATTACATTTGAAGTGGATGCAGACAATCGGATCAAGCTGACTTCCCAGGCTGATCCACAGCTTGGAGAGATTCGTTTTACCATTACAGAAGAAGGCCAAATACGGGTGGAGGTTGAAGATAAACTGACTCCGTTTGTTCTTCAGTTGCATAAGAAAAATGAAAAAGAGAAAAAGCTGGCAGATGCAGAGTTTACGCTTTATGAAGACAAGGAGTGTAAAAAAACGATTATGACAGCCGTTACAGACACAAAGGGAATGCTTTTGATGGAAGGATTGGAAGTTGGAAAGAAATACTATTTAAAAGAGACAAAAGCACCAAAAGGATATCGTCTTCCGACGGATATTTTCGGGAATCCGGTGGTGTATGAGATTTGGACGGAAAGTATTCCGGTACAGGACAGGTTTGTATTTTATGTAAATGGAGAGGCATATGATACGTCTTCAGAAGGAATGTTTACTGTGACAGGTACAAAGGCGGATCGCCATGTGGGTGTTACGGTTGTAAACGTAACTTTGAAAAAATTACCCGCTACAGGATCAGAACTTATGATTCCTACAGTGGTTTTGGCATTGGTGTTAGGATTTTTGTCATGGAAAAGGAGATAGCAGAATGAAGAAAAAGCTCGGAAAAGGATTATACGTTATGACGCTGGCTACAGCGCTTGTGTTAGGGAATATATGTGAAAGGAATGTTTTTGCAGCAGAACATAATAAGCAGGAAATGTTTCAGGCAATGGATTCTGCAACTACAGTAAATGGAGTAGCGGATTTTGGAAAAGGAAATGCAAGTGTTTGCATTTATGGAAATGAAGGACAGACTCTCAAAGGAAAGAAATTCTATGTATATCAGCTTTTTGAAGCTGAAAATGCAGTGGGTGGGGAATCTATCAACTATACGTTTCATCCAAGATACCAGAATGCATTAAAAAAGGTGGTAGGTGCAAAACTTTCAAAACCTATGGAGTCTGTAACGGAATACATGGTAATTGATTATATTCAGACGCTAAATACAAATAAGACGGAAGGCAGTGATACGGTACAACCTGTGGAAGGAAGATATAGTAAGCTTCGTTATTTTATCGAAGAGCTTCGGGATGAAATCAAAGCACAGGGAGTATATGGGGATAAAGTGCATGTTGCAGATGTGAAAGAAAACAATTCAGTTGAAATTAAGGGGCTTGTATACGGATACTATATTGTGGATGAAGTAACAGATGTGGAAGGTGACCATAGTGCAGCATCTTTGTGTATGGTGAATACGGCAAATCCAAATGTGGACATCAATATCAAATCAGATTATCCCATCGTTGAGAAAAAAATACAGGAGGATGATCGTAGAGAAGAAATCGGGAAGGAAGGATGGAATGACATCGGAGACTTTGAAATTGGGCAGACAGTTCCATACAAGTTCACATCCACTGTTCCAAATATGAATGGATATAATGCTTACTATTTTGCCTGGCATGATATTATGGATCCGGCATTGACATTTCAACCGGATACAGTATCCGTTGTAATACGAGAAAGTAAGGGCTCCAAGGAGTATAAGTTGAAAGCGGAAGAGTTTAAAGTGAACACAAATCCGGGAAATGATGAGACGTTTCAAGTGGAAATTGCTGATTTGAAAGCCATTGTGGATCGTGAATTTAACCGGAAAAATGAGCAGAAAGAGAATGTTTACGGGCAGGAAATAGTTTTACGATATGATGCGGTGTTGAATGACCGTGCATCGGAAGATACCGGGCGGCCAGGATTTGAAAATGATGTAAAGCTGGAATTTTCCAATAATCCGGACTCAGATGGAAAAGGCAGTACAGGAGAAACACCATGGGATACGGTTGTATGTTTTACATATAAACTGAATGGATTGAAAACAAACAACCATGATAAAGTACTTGCGGATGCAAAATTCCGATTATATTCTGACGCCGATTGTACAGAAGAGGTTTATGTGAAAAAAGTAGAAAAAGGATATATTGTAATCAATCGAGATAGTGTGGGAGGGACAGATCATACCGGTGGAAACGCTCCGGAAAATGCAACAGAGATTGTGTCAGATCAAAATGGTGTGTTTACAATTTACGGATTGGATGGAGGAACCTATTGGCTAAAAGAAACGGATGCTCCGGCAGGTTACCGCCCAATTCTGGATCCGATTAAGATTGATGTAATACCAACATTTACGGAAAATCGAAATGTATATGTAAAAGGTGATGGTGCAACTGAGAAGGCTTTAGTAAAACTGGAATTTGAAGTGTATATGAAACAATTTTTATCTGGAGTTTT
>OFMJ01000691.1_pt1 | contig 32297 bp, 28 predicted proteins | sample 1541801 | NCBI WGS metagenome assembly OFMJ01 (sample SAMN04209234, study PRJEB22552) | human gut metagenome | biome: gut; material: feces | host: Homo sapiens | place: USA: Oklahoma
ACCCCAGGGACACCCGAAAGCAGAACCGCCCCCATCCCCCGGAAACAGCCCCAAATCTTTGCTCCCCACACTCACTTTATCTCTGTCTCTTCTGCACAAAATATGCTATACTAACCACCAACACTAACTCCGCCCAACATTTACACAATAAACTGCCAAAGTATACAACACTCATACCAATTCAAAAAAATACAAAAACGTATTCCCTCAGTTCATTACCTACAGGAACAAAACGCCCTTACAACCTGCGCGCAGTTCCGGGGAAGCCGGACGGCTTTATGCTTTGCCGTTGTCCTGTCCCGTCCCCGCCGGGGTGTCCCTGCTGTGTCTGTCCGGGGGAGCGGGTGTTTTCAGATGCCTTTGAAGATTTGGAGCCGTTTCTTAAAGCGGAAGGAAACCGCTTATCCCGCCAATGCAGCATTGTCTGAGGAGCCTGCGACGAGTTCATGCTGCAATCAGGGACGTCCAAGCGGTTTCCTTCCGCTTTTAGAAACGGCCCAAATCTGAAAGGCAGCAGAAAACACCCGCCCCCCGGACAGACACAGCAGGGACACCCCGGCGGGGACGGGACAGGACAACGACGAAGCCATAAAGCCGTCCGGCTTCCCCGGAACTGCCCACTACCTAAATTTTTAACATTTTTTTTAATGAAACGCAAACTTTTTTGTTCCCCGGGCAGTCTAACAGATGTAAAGGGACGAAAACAAGACTTTTAGAAAGAAGGTGGGGCACATGAGCCAACATTTAAGCAAGAAACAATTCGCACAGCATATGGAAAACAACAAGGCAAAATTTTACCGTCTCGCTTTCTGTTATGTCAAAAACGAGCACGATGCCCTGGAAATTATATCAGAGGCTACCTACAAAGGCTTTATAAACCTGGGCAAACTGGAAAATCCTGAATTTTTTGATACCTGGATGAGCCGTATCATCATCAATTGTGCTTATGATCTTTTGAAAAAACAGAAAAAATACGAATTCATCATACCGGATGATACCCTTCCTGCCCGGGAAGAGGATTTATCCGTTGACGACCGCCTTGATCTTTACCAGGCGCTGAACACTTTGCAGCCGGATGAAAGAACGCTGATTATCCTGAAGTACTTCGAAGACCGGAGCTTCCGTGAAATCGCCGAAACCCTGAAGCTGCCTGAAAGCACCGTGAAAACACGTCTGTACCGCATCATCGGCAAGCTGAAAAGCGCCGTATCGGTCTGACACATTTAAGAAAGGAGATGCTGTTATGAATAAAGGAAAAGAAAGCTACAACAATATACCCCTTCCCGATTCCCTTTCCGCTTCCATTCAGAAGGGGCTAGACCGGGGAAAGAGATATACGGAAAAAAAATGGATTACAGGCTTCGGTTCTCTGGCGGCCGCCTGCCTGTGTATCGTGGTTCTCTTCCGCATACTTCCGTTTTCCGGAAGCAATAATACCCAGACACCCGACACGCCTATGGCCGCACGTTCCCAAGACACCCCGGTGACTCCCCAGGCCTTTTCCGATGAGAAGCCCGTGGAGACCCAGGCAGCGGAAGTCTATCGGATTCCCTGCCGCCAGACAACAGACGCCGATACACAGGTTCCCGTCTATAAAATGGAAGAAAAGCTGGCCCCCCACCGTCTTGTTTTCACCCTGTATGATGTGCGTGATTTTGACTTTGATGCCCTCAGTGAAGAATTAATGGACTCCTCTCTGGTAAAAGATGTTTACCGCAGCATCCTGCTGGATGATTCCGCAGTCAGCTTTGTGGTGGAGCTTTCCATTAATACGGCCTTTCAGCTGACGGAGCAAACGGCGGACGGCTATCTGGAGCTGAGCCTTTCTCCTGCAGATACTGCCGATGAAATCCGCGAGGTCTTCTATCTGTCCTCCGACGCGATGCACGGCGGAGAGGAAACCGCGCTGCTGCAGGAATCCCTCGGCACACTGGACAGCAGTCTGGTGAAGGCCCAGGACGGAAGCTTCTGTATTGTTTCCGGAGAATTTGAAACCAGTCAGGAGGCTGAAGAAATGCTTGAAAAGCTGGAAAAAGAAGGTCTGGAACCTGGTCTGCTCCATGTGGCGTCCGGAATGAGCGACGAAGCTCCTGTGGGGAATGCTGCCGGCGATACGTCCCCCCTGCCTGAAGCCACCATGCCTTCCTCCATCCAGGTATACGGCACAGTTACGGAAATCAACGGCAATCAGGTTATGCTGGAAAATGACAATCAGAACGATCCCTATTCCAGCATCGTCCTGAATATCAATGAGGATACCCTGATACTCACAGCCACAGACTGTATTCCTAAGAAGCTGAAGGATCTGAAGGTAGGCGAAACCCTTTACGCCTATGTCAGCCCTATGATGACAAGAAGCCTTCCTCCCATTTCCAATGCGGAGCTGGTTATCTGTCAGGTCCCTGAAGATATGGCTGCACCGACCTATGCCACCATCACCGAAATTACCTCCATGAATGACGGCACTCCCGCATATGTTACCGACCGGGACATCATCTACTTTATTGGTGAAAATACCGTCATTAAAACCCTGGACGGCAAAAAAGAACTGACAGCCGCCGACCTGACACCCGGCGCCAAAGTCCTGGCCTGGTATCAGATAATGACCATGAGCATCCCTGCGCAGACCACACCGGATGAAATCCGGGTTCTGCAGTAATCATTTAAGCAAATACCCGGGGCATCTGCATCACCGCCCCGGGTATTTTTTCATTGTATAAAGATTATATTATTCTTCAGCCTCTTTTGCCGCCTTCCTTACAAAATCCTCCAGAGCGAAGCTTCCCAAATCCCCATCCTCTCTGCTTCTTACGGATACCGTCTGGCTCTCCTCCTCCTTCTGGCCGACAATCAGCATATAAGGCACCTTTTCCATCTGTGCGCTCCTGATTTTATAGCCGATTTTTTCATCCCTGTTATCCATCTCACAGCGGATTCCCGCTGCCTTGAGCGACTGCAGGATATCTCCCGCATAACCGAAGAATTTCTCGGAAATCGGCAGTACCTTCACCTGCACCGGCGCCAGCCATAACGGGAATTTACCCGCATAATGCTCGATCAAAATACCGATGAAACGTTCAATGGAGCCATACACTACCCTGTGAATCATGATAGGACGATGCTTTTCCCCGTCCGCTCCCATATACCCCGCCTCAAAACGCATGGGCAGCTGGAAATCAAGCTGAATCGTACCACACTGCCAGGTTCTCCCCAGAGAATCCTCCAGATGGAAATCGATCTTGGGTCCGTAGAAAGCGCCGTCCCCCTCATTCACCACATATTCCATCCCGATTTCCTCCAGAGCCTTGCGCAGCCCTTGTGTTGCAAGCTCCCAGTCCTCGTCGCTGCCGATGCTGTTTTCCGGACGTGTGGAAAGCTCTACGTGATAGATAAAGCCGAATTTGCTGTATACTTCATTGATCAGCCGCATAACGCCCTTGATTTCATCCGTAATCTGCTCCTGCGTCATAAAAATATGGGCATCATCCTGCGTAAAGCAGCGGACACGCATCAGGCCATGGAGCTGCCCTGATTTTTCATGCCTGTGCACAAGCCCCAGCTCGCCGATCCGCAGCGGCAAATCCCGATAGGATCTGGGCTGGGATTTGTATACCAGCATACCTCCCGGACAATTCATGGGCTTTACCGCAAACTCTTCCTCATCAATCTCGGTTGTATACATATTTTCCCGATAATGATCCCAATGCCCGGAAGTCTCCCAAAGCTTCTTATTCAAAAGAATGGGCGTTGATATCTCCTGATACCCTTCTCTTTCATGCAGCTTTCGCCAGTAATCAATCAGCGTATTCTTCAAAATCATGCCCTTGGGCAGGAAAAACGGGAAGCCCGGGCCTTCTTCCATTAAAGTGAAGAGTCCCAGCTCTTTTCCCAGCTTCCTGTGATCCCTCTTCTTTGCTTCCTCAATTCTTGCCAGATGCGCTTCCAGCTGCTCCTTATCCGGGAAAGAGGTTCCATAAATACGCGTAAGCATCTTATTTTTCTCATTGCCTCTCCAGTAAGCGCCCGCCAGGCTGGTCAGCCGGAAGGCCTTCACATAGCCGGTATTGGAAAGATGAGGCCCTGCGCACAGATCCACAAAATCACCCTGCCTGAAAAAGCTGATGACTGCATCCTCCGGCAGATCCTCAATCAGCTCCACCTTGTAGCTTTCATTTCTCTCCTTCATCAGCGCAATCGCCTCTTCCCTGGGAAGGGTAAAACGTTCCATTGGCAGCCGTTCCTTCACAATCTTCTTCATTTCCTTTTCAATTGCCTTGAAATCGTCACTGGAAATAGGGCTGCTGAATTCAAAATCATAATAAAATCCGTCATCAATCGCAGGTCCGATTGCCAGCTTTGCATCCGGATACAGCTTCTTTACGGCCTGCGCCAATATGTGAGAAGTCGTATGACGGAAGGTCCTTGCCCCATCCCTGTCTTCAAAGCTCTGTTCGCCTAAGCTTCCATCCTTTAAAATAACATCCATTTTTCTCTTCTCCTTTTCTTTTATCTGCATTAAAAAACACCCTCAGAAAAAACAGCCATCGCTGCTTTTCCTAAGGGTGCAATAATTTTTCTGTTCCTAACGGCCACGGCCCGCATATCCTGAAGCACTTACTGAATATGCCTCCGCCGGTTCCGTTTCCCACTATCCTGCACGGTTCCACCTTAATTTTTCACTTCAGATTCTTTCAAACCCTAATCCTTAACGCGGATATACGTCCATATTTATCTCTGACCGGCATCTGCCCGGACAGCCTTCACATGGCGGCTCCGGAATGGTCTTCACCTTCTTCATTCGCAAAAGGGCTTTCAGCTGATGCCCTTCTCTCTGGTTACGCTGATGCAAGGCTACTCTTTCCTTCATTGCTTTTGTCTGTTTACCTGTATCTTAGCATTGTGTTTTTTCAAAGTCAACCACTTTTTTGGGCCGTTTTCAGCCATTCATCAAAATAATCCCGTATAATGGTAAACGGCGCCGGTCCCATATCCAGTATAAAGGTATGGAATGCCTTCTCATCAAATGCGGCTCCCAGCTTCTCCTCCGCCTCCGCGCGCATCCTCTCTATTTCCAGGCATCCCGCATAATACTGCAGATAATTGCCGGGATTGGCAATCAGGGCATCGTAGATTTCATTGACCGTATCCTCGTCCAGATTATAAATCTGCTGCAGAAAAGAAGCCGTTATTTTCCAGTGAATAACTGCCGAAAACCGATTTTGCTTCCGTAATCCCATAGGCCGAAGGATCCGCCAGCGTATAATTCAACGTAAGCTCGTCCTGGGAAGCCAAATCAATAAACAGATCCCATGTAAAGCTGTCAAATACGGCCGCCGTATCAGAACCGGCATCCCCGCCAATACCCACCGCCAGCGTATCGCACCCCGGCACCAGACATAAAATTAATAATACAAGGGAGAGAAACAAGGCTATATGCCTGTTTCCAAAATCTCTGTTTCCCTTTTGCCTCTTTCTTTGCATCTGCCTACTCCTTTTCAAGCTTTCCTTCCGATGAGCTTTTATACACAGCCATTCAGGCCCTTCATGGCCGCCTTCCTCTTCTGTAGCAGCTGTTCAGTCCCCTCACTACTGCCTTCTGTATTACTATACCGCCTTCTCTATGAAATGTATACCGCCAGGTAAAAAAGAATCTCGCTTGCGTGATTCTCCGCCTGCGGCGGGTCGCTTTAGCGGCATGATTCCTTTCCGCCGCAGTGCGATCCTCGCGGAGCGTTTTTTATTCCATAGGAGCACTTTCCTATGGAATAAAAAAAACGGGAATGCTTTCCGCATTCCCGCCTTAGTAAGAATCAAATTCCATCATCCGGTTCCAGCAGCGCCGCTTCATATCTTTCCAGGATAATCCTCTGGATATTCTCTCTCGTAGCCTGGTTAATCGGATGCGCAATGTCCCGGTACTCTCCATCGGTAGCCTTCTTGCTGGGCATCGCTATAAACAACCCCTTCTCTCCTTCAATTACTTTTATATCGTGAACGACAAACTCATCATCAATTGTAATAGATACGATGGCTTTCATCTTTCCCTCTTTAGTGATTTTCCGCACACGCACGTCTGTAATCTTCATTTGAGATTCCCCCTTTTATCTTTAGATGACATACCTCTCGTTCTTCTCAACCACAATCTTAATTCCGTCTTCTCCTTTGTAGAAGGTATTTGCACGGATCGTATCCCTGCTCTCTACGATGCAGTTCTCAATGTGTGTGTTGTCTCCTATATAAACGTCATTTAAGATAATGGAGTTCTTAATATAGCAGTTATTGCCCACAAAGGACTTCTTGAATATCACAGAATCCTCCACCGTACCATTTACGATACAGCCGCTGGAAATCAGGCTGTTGCTGACCTTGGCGCCCACATTGTACTTTGCGGGAGGCAGGTCGTCCACCTTGGAATAAACATCAGGATACTGCTTGAAAAAGTAATCCCTGATTTCCGGCTTCAGGAAATCCATATTCGTGGAAAAATAATCTTCTACGGACGCAATATTGCGCCAGTATTCCTTGATCTTATAACCGTAAATTCTCTTCTGGTTCTTATAACGGATCAGAATGTCTTTCACGAAATCGTATCTGTCTTCCATGGCGCAGCGCTCAATCATTTCAATGAGCAGGCGGCGCCTGATTACATAGATGCCGCAGGAAATTGTGTTGGATTTCGCCACAATGGGCTTTTCCTCGAATTCCTCAATCCTGCTGTCCTCGTTCATCTTGATGGTACCGTAACGTTCCACATTCGCGCCGATTGGCATGTCCTTGCACACCACCGTGATGTCGGCCTTCTTCTCAATATGGTATTCCAGTACCTTATTATAATCCATTTTATAAACACAGTCACCGGATGCAATCACTACATAAGGCTCATGGCTGCTCTTCAGGAAGGAAAGATTCTGATAAATGGCATCCGCAGTCCCTCTGTACCAGTAGCTGTTGTCCGCAGTTACCGTAGGAGTGAACACGAACAGCCCTCCCTGCTTACGGCCGAAATCCCACCATTTGGAGGAATTCAGATGCTCATTCAGACTTCTGGCATTATACTGGGTAAAAACGCCTATTTTCTGGATGTGGGAATTGGACATATTGCTGAGGGCGAAGTCGATGCTTCTGTAGCTGCCTGCGATAGGCATTGCCCCGATAGCTCTCTTCTGGGATAATTCCTTCATCCTGTGGTTATTGCCGCCTGCTAAAATAATTCCTATCGCTCTCACTGTTCGTCACCTGCCTTAATCAAAGATTTCCCGCTTGCAAGAGTGCCGCCTTCATAGTCCTCAGCCGCCGTCTCACCGAACACAACCGTATTCTTTCCGATAGTAATTCCCTTTGGTATCGTACTCTTTTCTCCAATGGTAACAATACCGCTGTTATAGATGTGGGGAGCGATATCATTCTCAGCTTCCTCTCCCACGCCCATCTTCACGCCTTCTCCTACCTGTACATTTTCGGCAATAATCGCCTTGTTCAGCTCACAGCCGCTTCCGATAACCGTATTATTCATGATGATGGAATCGCGCACTACCGAATCCTTGCCGATAGTAACGCCGCAGCCGATAACGGAGTTGTATACCTTTCCGTAAACCTCTGAGCCTTCGCCGATAATACTTCTCTCAATAACCCCCTCCGGAGCAATATACTGCGGCGGGAGAATCTCGCTCTTCGTATAGATTTTCCAATATTCCTCATACAGATTGAATTCGGGAACGATATCAATCAGTTCCATATTCGCTTCCCAGTATGAGTTCAGGGTTCCTACATCCTTCCAGTAACCATTGAATTCATAGGCATACATCGGAGCGCCTTTTTCATGACAATAAGGAATGACATGTTTTCCGAAATCCAGATTGGGCTGATCGGATCTGGCAATGAGAGCTTCCTTCAGAGTTTTCCAGTTGAATATGTAGATTCCCATAGAGGCCAGGTTGCTTCTGGGATTCTCGGGTTTTTCTTCAAAGTCTGTTATCTTGCTGTTTTCGTCCGTGATGACAATACCAAAGCGCTTCGCTTCGTCGATCGGTACAGGCATTACCGCAATCGTGCACTCTGCGCCGTTCTGCTTATGGAAATCAAGCATTACCTCATAATCCATTTTATAAATATGATCCCCTGACAGGATCAATACATAGTCCGGATTATAACTGTCCATGTAATCAATGTTCTGATAGATGGCATTGGCCGTTCCGGTATACCACTCGCTGTTCTCACTCTTTTCATAAGGAGGAAGAACCGTTACGCCGCCTATATTTCTGTCCAAATCCCACGGAATACCGATCCCGATATGGGTATTCAATCTAAGTGGCTGATACTGTGTCAGTACACCTACCGTATCCACGCCTGAATTAATACAGTTGCTTAATGGGAAATCAATAATCCGGTACTTGCCGCCGAAGGACACGGCAGGTTTCGCCACTTTGGAGGTCAGCACACCCAGCCTGCTTCCCTGACCGCCAGCAAGCAGCATAGCAATCATTTCTTTCTTAATCATGTCATCACCTCATGTTTCTGCATCCATATTCTGCATAGATTTACGTATATAACGTAATAAGATTATACCACATGCTTGTACAAAAGTGAATAATCTTTTACAATTTCTTTCTGTTATATTTTTTTAAATATTGTGTATATTTTACATATTTCAAACCTTTCATTTTGCTGTATTATGTATTTTACATAAGATATTACTCCTCACAGCCATGCATCTTTCTTCTATTTTCCACAAAATGTGCGCTTTTTCGCGCAAAAATCCTTTTCCGGTCTTTTCTTTTTGTAATTGCCTATTGGTTTTTTTTTCATGAATGCGTATAATACATATCAGAATGAACAAAGACTGCTTACTTTGCGTACACTGTCAGTGGAGGGTATCAATGGCTGACTGATAATTGCGGCTTTTTACCTTCATAGTTCCTGCCAGGCTTTGTCCAAATAAAAAACAGGAAGGGTATCCTTATGTATCAAGTAGATTTTAATCATCCGGTTCACGTTTACTTCATCGGCATAGGCGGCATCAGCATGAGCGGCCTTGCAGAGATTCTTCTCTCCGAAGGCTTCCGTGTATCCGGCTCCGACATGAAAAAATCGTCACTTACCGAACTTCTGGAGAAAGAAGGCGCCGTCATCCACTACGGGCAGCGTCGTGAAAATATAACCGATGATATCGATCTGGTGGTATATACCGCCGCTATCCACAAAGACAACCCGGAATACGCCGCCATGGAAGAGCTGGGGCTTCCCAGCCTGACCCGCGCACAGCTTCTGGGACAGATGATGCGCAACTACAAAACCCCCGTGGCGGTCAGCGGAACTCACGGTAAAACCACCACCACCTCCATGATTACGGAAATACTTCTGGAGGCCAAAGCAGATCCCACCATTTCCGTTGGCGGAATCCTGAAGGCTATCCATGGAAATATCAGGGTTGGCAAGTCCGACCTTTTTGTTACGGAGGCCTGCGAATATACTAACAGCTTTCTCAGCTTCTATCCCCGTATCGGGATCATACTTAATATAGAAGAGGATCATCTGGACTTCTTCCGGGATCTGGCGGATATCCGTTCCTCCTTCCGCAGATTCGCCCGGCTTCTTCCGGAAGACGGGGTTCTGATTATCAACGGCGATATTCCAGACTACCGTGAAATTACAGAGGGCCTGGCCTGCTCCGTAATCACCTTTGGCTCTTTGGAGACCTCCGATTATTACCCGACCGATATCAGCCATGATGAGCTGGCCCATGCCGAATTTACGCTCAACCGAAGGAACGGCTCACCCGTTCCCGTATCTCTGGGAGTTCCCGGGGAACATAATATCCTGAATGCCCTGGCGGCGCTTGCGCTTGCAGATTATCTGCAGCTTGACATGGGAACCGCTTCCTGCGCCCTGAAGAATTTTGCGGGCACGGATCGCCGCTTTGAGTATAAAGGCAGCCTGGACGGCATCACCATAGTAGATGATTATGCGCATCATCCCACAGAAATTACAGCAACTCTCAAGGCTGCTGTGAATTATCCCCATAAAACCCTCTGGTGCGTATTCCAGCCCCATACCTATACCAGGACAAAAGCCTTCCTTTCTGATTTTGCAGACGCGCTGTCCCTGGCGGATAAGGTCATTCTCGCCGAAATTTATGCCGCCCGCGAAACGGATACCCTGGGAATCAGCTCCCGCGATCTGCAAGAAGAAATCGGTAAAAAAGGAACGGAATGCCATTATTTCCCATCCTTTGAAGAAATACAAAACTTTATTTTAGAAAATTGCACTGCCGGTGACCTGTTGATAACTATGGGGGCCGGAGACGTTGTAAATATCGGAGAAAACCTTCTGAAACGATAGTTATCCACAATATCCACATTTTTCATGTGTATGAAAAGTGTGGATATTTTACTTTCTCCTTCCTTGATTTTGCGTCATATTCACAGATTCATCCACACTTTCCACATTATCCACAATTTCCGCAAACCCAGTATTTACAAGGTTTTTCGGCAATTTGACTGTTTCTTTTTCCACATTCGTATGATATAATGCATTTGCTTAAAATATGAAATGCACAAAGCCGCCCGGCTTTTGTGCGGTTTGATGTAGCTGTGAAGATATTGAACGGTTACGTCTTGGTTAATAATAGAAGAAATAGGTGAGATTATGAGTTGTCTGAGGATTTACCAGGATAACTATATTGACGCGACCATCGTATCCAATCGCTTTATTGATGAATATATGGCGGACGCCAATGATGCGCAGCTGAAGATCTATCTTTTTATCCTGCGCATGATGAATACAGGGCGTGCTTTCAGCATTTCTGAAATTGCCGACACCTTCAACCACACGGAAAAGGATGTCATGCGCGCTCTCAAATACTGGGAGAAATGCAGGGTTTTTTCCCTGGAATACGACAGTGACAGGAATTTAAGCGGCATTCATCTCCTTGCGCTGGAAGCCAGGGAAGCCGCAGAAGCTCCCAAGGCTCCTGTTGTTTCTCTCGTATCCAGGCAGGACGATAAGGCAGAGCCGCAGCCGTCCGTGCAGAAGCCTGTCCAGGCCGAAGCCGTGAAAACACCGGCGCCGGTTCCCTCTGCAAAGAATGCGCCTGCTTCTGAAGAGGACAAGCCCACTGCAGCAGCCTCCCCCGCTTTCGTCAAACCCGCCTATTCACTGGACGAGCTGAAGGCCTTTCAGGAAAAAGATTCCACGGCACAGCTCCTTTTTATTGCGGAACAGTACCTGGGAAGAACGCTGAGCCCCGCCGATATGAAATCCATTCTTTTCTTTTCGGACGGCCTGCACTTTTCAGACGATCTGATTGATTATCTTCTGCAGTACTGCGTGGAACGCGGTAAGAAGGATTTCCGTTATATCGAAAAGGTGGCTATCAGCTGGGCTGAAGCCCATGTATCCACTCCTGTTGAAGCGGAAGGCCATGCCAGCCGTTACGATAAATGTGTTTATACCATCATGAACGCCCTGGGCAAGACAAATGCCCCCACCAGGCGTGAAGCGGAATATATCTGCCGCTGGCGCGAGGAATATACCTTCGAAACAGATATTATTATAGAGGCCTGTGAAAGAACCGTACTGGCTACCGACAGGCACCGTTTTGAGTATGCGGATAAGATTTTACTTTCCTGGAAAGAGGCTGGCGTGCGGCATCTGGCCGACATTGCCAAGCTGGATGAAGGCTTCCAGAAGACCAAGCCTGCAAAGCAGACGTCCGACCGTTCCATAGATAAGTACAATCGTTTTATGCAGAACAATTATGATTACGACGCCCTGGAGCAGGAGCTTCTGCGCAACTGAGTCCGACCGTCAGTATCCGTGATTTGAAGGAGAACAGCCGTGGCTTTAACCAATACCCAATACAATTCCATTATGAGGCTGTATGAGCAGAGACAGACCAAAAACCGCCATCTGCGTGACGAACGGATTCATTATGTCTATACCCATGTAAGCGGGTATCAGAAGCTGGACGAATCCGTGGCAACCCTCTCCGTTGCCCAGGGAAAGAAGATGCTTAACGGTGATCCCAACGCCCTGTCCGAGCTGAAAGAGTGCCTGCATAAACTGACCAAAGACAAACAGCGGCTGCTGGATGCTGCGGGTCTTCCTGCCGATTTTCTGGAGCCGGTTTTTGACTGCCCTGACTGCCGGGATACCGGATATGTGGACGGGAAGAAATGCCACTGCTTCCGCCAGGCGGAAATAGAGCTTCTTTATCAGCAGTCCAAATTAAAGGATGTGCTGGAAAAAGAAAATTTTGACACCCTTTCCTACGATTTTTTTGAAGGAGAACAGCTGGCCGCATTTCAGACGGCCGTCAATAAATGCCGGGATTTTGCCCGCAGCTTTTCCCGTCTGGGAAGCAATCTTTTCTTTTACGGGACCGTAGGAACCGGAAAGACATTTTTAAGTAACTGCATTGCAAGGGAAAGCATAGAAAGCGGACATTCCGTTATTTATTTCAGCGCTTCCAGCCTTTTTGACACCCTTTCCCGCAACGCTTTTGATTATAAGAACCAGGAATCCCTGGATTACTTATATAATGACTTGTATAACTGTGATCTGCTGGTCATCGACGACCTTGGGACGGAGCAAAGCACGCCATTTACCCTGTCTCACCTTTTTACATGCCTGAACGAACGGCTGATCCGCAGAAAGTCCATGATTATTTCCACCAACCTTTCCCTTCCTGAGCTGAAGGAACGTTATCAGGACCGTATTTTTTCAAGAATCACAAGCAATTTTGAATTCTGCAAGCTCACAGGACCGGATATACGAATGTGTAAAAAAAGACTAACGAACAGAAAGTGAGGACTCATTCCATGGCGGAAGAAAAAAGAAACCTAGAAACAATCCCTGCAGGCTCTCTTGGTATTATCACTCTGGCCGGCTGCCAGACGCTGGGAGAACAGGTAGACCATTACCTGGTTAATTGGCGTCAGGAAAGAGAAAGCGAGCACAAAAACAGCCTTGCTTTTTCCGGCTATCAGCGCGATTCCTACATCCTGAAAAGCAAAGTGCCGCGTTTCGGCACCGGTGAAGGAAAGGGTGTCATTCTGGAGTCCGTGCGCGGTATGGACCTTTATCTTCTTGTGGATGTGGTTAACTACAGTCTGACCTATTCTTTATGCGGGCATGAAAATCATATGTCCCCTGATGATCATTTCCAGGATCTGAAAAGAATCATCTCCGCCGTAGGCGGCAAAGCCAGAAGAATCAATGTAATTATGCCCTTCCTCTATGAAAGCAGGCAGCACAAGCGCTCCAGCCGTGAATCCCTGGACTGCGCCATTGCACTGCAGGAGCTGGTAAAAATGGGCGTGGACAACATCATCACCTTTGACGCACACGATCCGAGGGTACAGAATGCCATCCCCCTGCACGGCTTTGAAACCGTACAGCCTGCATACCAGTTCATTAAGAACCTGCTGCGCGATCAGAAGGATCTGCAGATTGATTCCGATCATATGATGGTAATCAGCCCCGATGAAGGCGGTATGGGACGCGCAATCTATATTGCCAACGTACTCGGCCTGGATATGGGTATGTTCTACAAGCGCAGGGACTATACGCGCGTTGTAAACGGCCGCAATCCTATTGTTGCCCACGAATTCCTGGGTTCCGACGTGGACAGCAAGGATGTGATCGTGATTGACGATATGATTTCTTCCGGTGAAAGCGTTCTGGAAGTGGCAGCCGCCCTGAAGAAAAGAAAAGCCCGCAAGATTTTCATCTGCTCTACCTTCGGTCTTTTCACCAACGGCCTGGAAGGCTTCGATAAAGCCTATGAGGACGGAAACATCGACCGTGTCCTGACCACCAACCTTATTTACCAGACACCCGAGCTGCTGGAACGGGAATGGTATATCAACTGCAATATGAGCAAATATGTCGCCTACTTAATCGACACGCTGAATCACGATACCTCCATCAGCGATTTGCTGGATCCCAATGAAAAGATTCAGAAGCTGCTTGCAAAATATCGTGCAAATCAGCTGTAATATGTATTTTTATAACTGGCCGATTTCATAATAAAACAGACCCGCATGCTTCTGCAGTGTGCGGGCCTGTTTTTGTTTGTTTCGTAATCAGGGTTCCTTCCGGAGAGTTTTCTTTCCGGGTTCTCTTTCAGGTTCTTCTTTCAGGGTTTTCCTTATCAGAAAATTAATTACACTTTATGAAAGTAATCTGCTATAATAGCTTTATGCGTAATGGCTGAACTAAATTATGGGTATCATTAAGCTGAGAAAGAAAGCGGGCGGGGCGCCTCGCAAAAGCTGGTTAAGCTGGAACTGGCGCACGAGCCAAACGACGAATTCATAAACTATCTTGACGAAATTCTTGGGGAACTTCTGACCGGAAACGGCCCTTATGATCTTCCTTTGGTTAAAGACGGCGATTACCGACTGGATTTGGGTACGTCTATGGGGACAGCATTCTTTCCCGTTATGGAGAAATTCTCCGCACCGGCCTGCAGGAGGACGAGATCTGCGGCAGGGTTACCGCCGATAATTTTGTGCTCCTTCTCCATTACAGTGATAAAGAAGAGGTCGCCTCGAGACAGCGACGGGCGGACAAGCAGATTACCGAATATATGAACAGTTCTCCTTCCAGCCAGTCCATTGCCACAAACTGCGGTGGCTCCTCCATATGCTTTATTGTTCCTCAAAAATAAGTCAAAAGGCAAAAAAATGGTTCAGCCCTTGACATTCCTATTTTTCCTGCTATACTAAAAAAGCCGTAAATCCTTATAAACAAAGCCTTTTCAAACAATGTTTCAAGGATTCATGGCTAATAACCAGTCAGTTCGAGACCTTCCTGACATCAGTGTGCAAATAAATTTGCACGCTGTCGCAGGGCTCGTCGGATTTTCGCTCATGCAAGCATGACGAAAGTTTTCCCCACAGCCTGCGCAAAAACAAAACTAAAGGAGAACAGAATAATGCAAAAGAAGAACATTCACTTCCTGACCCAGGCGGCAATGATTGCCGCTCTCTACGTTGTGCTTACCTTTATAGCCAACGCCTTCGGCCTTGCCAACTATGCAGTGCAGGTCCGCTTTTCAGAGGCACTTACCATTCTGCCGATTTTCACCACAGCGGGTATTCCCGGCTTATTTATTGGCTGTATTATCAGCAACGTGCTCACAGGCTGCGCCCTGCCGGATATCATTTTCGGTTCCATTGCCACACTCATCGGCGCGTTTGGCACTTATAAGCTGAAATCCAACCGTTTCCTGGCTGTGCTCCCTCCCATTATTGCCAACGCTGTTATTGTACCTCTGGTACTGAAATACGCTTACGGAATCGAACCTCTATGGTTCTCATTCGTAACTGTTACAGCCGGCGAGATAATTTCCTGTGGGGTGTTTGGCCTCATACTTGCCGCGGTGCTGAATAAATATAAAACGCAGATTTTCGGCACAGTATAATAAGGGAATGCAGTATCGGCGGCTTATGTCAGCTATATTCCAAAAGCTATAAACAAAGGGACTATAACCCCGAAGGCACTGCCGATTGAACACACTTCTCGCTCAGCTTTGTGTGTCGCGGCAGCGCCTTTGTCTTACATTCATTTTATAGATTTCTGCTGCAGATCCCTATTCCAGGAACTTTCGTATTTCGCTGACTATTTCCTCCGCCTTAAAATGATGGATATAATGGCCGCAGGGAAGCTCGATCAGCTCTGCCTGCAGCTTCTGAGCGCATTCCCGCTGAAGCTCCACCCAGAAATCAGCCACTTCCTTCCCATCGGAGCAAAACAGTAAAAAAGGGACCTCCGGCAATCCGCTTTTTCCAACCAAGGCAGCATTTTCATACACAATATCCGTTTCCGCCGCTATGCACCTGTTCATGAAATTCCGTTTTGCCAGCAGCTTTGCCTGCGCGTATTCTTCTTCCGTCAGTCCATCGTCAGCCGCTAACGAGAAAAGCGGCAGCCTGTGCAATCCGAACATCGCTGCCAGCCTCAGCAGACCGATCCCCTTCCCTGCATTTTCCGCTTTTTCGTATGCCTCCGGAAATGCCATATCCAACCCGATAATCGCCTTGATCTCCTGCGGATACTTCCGCGCCCAGTATATGGCTTCCAGTCCGGACATGGAATGCGGCAAAAGCACATAAGGCCCTCTTTCCCCCGCAAGGATCAGCGCCCGGCGCGTTTCCTCCAGCATGACATCCAGCCTTCGGTTTTTTGCCGAGATTTCCGAATATCCATATCCGGCCTTTTCCACCACAACACATCTGTAATAAGGAGAAAGCCGTCTGTACAAAGGCCTGAAATCATAGACCGGCGCAATCGTCCCTCCGCCGGATAAAAATACACATGTCTCCTTCGTCCGCACGCCTTCCCCATATACATGCATTTTATGGCCGTTCACCTCAACTATTTTCCCGGGAGGTGTCAAATGTCTTTCCTCTTGCCGGGCAAGCGCTTTATTCACCGCTGCTGCCGCTGCCATGCCCCCTGTTATACATCCCGCAATACCGGCCGCCCCTGAAATTAGTTTTTTCACCTTCATCTCTTCTCCTTCTCTTTTACCCATTTACCATTTCATTCCGACCGGATGCACAAGCTTACCCGGCCATGCCCTTCCTCCGTGTTTGACAGCCGCACGCTTCCCCCATGAAGCCTGGCCGTCTCCTGGGCAAAAGCAAGGCCAATGCCCATATGTCCGTTCTGGGGACGGCTCTCCGCCTCTGTGTACATTGGCTCCAGGCCATGCCGCAGCGCCTTTTGGGTAAATCCCGGTCCTTCGTCAGTGACCAGTATTTCCAGCCAGGGCGCCGTCCATATAAACTGCAGGTATATTTGCCCGCCCCGGGGCGTATGCTCCGCCGCGTTGCGGACAATGTTCAGCACGGCTCTTTTTATATCCTGCCAAACCGCCTCCAGCTCCGGCAGCTCTGTCTTATCCCCCTTCACAGTAAGCCCATATACCCTGCAAAGCTCCTCAGTCTCCCGGAGCAGTTCTGCCTGTACATGCTCCCCGGACATTGCTGTCTTCCTCGCTGCGCCCTCTGCCGGACTGCGGGCAATTTTTTTCAGCCGTTCCAGGTATTCCCCCGCCGCCGCCGTATTTTTCAGAACAGCATCCACGTATTCCCGCTGCTCCTCTGTCAGCTCAGTCTCCGCCAAAAGCTGGGTGTTCCCGTCAATCACTGTCAAAGGTGTTTTCAAATCATGGATCAGGGCGCTTGTCTGGGCGATTCTGCTGTGTTCCATTTTCCACTGCTCCTGCAGAGACTGGCGCAGCGCCGCCTGCAGCTGTTCCATGGCCCTCATCACCTCGTTATATTCCCGGATCCCCGGATTCCCAAGCGGACGCTCCAGTTCTCCTCTGGCCAGGTTGACCGCAGCCTCCTGCAGCACCCTCAGCCTGGCCTTAATCACCTTTACATAATGAAATGTAAGCAGTACCAGGGAGCCGATAAAAAACGCGCCCCAGAAAGTCATATAAAGCCCTTCAAAGCCTGGTATCCGTTTTCTCCATGCTGGATCGGCAAGCTGCATATGGAAGGTATACTGCAGTACCGCCTCTTTCTCCCCATTTTTGACCGAAATATGAAACCGGCCGGCTGCGTTTTTTCCGTTTTCCCGATAGTTCCCGGCAGCACGCAGCGCTTTGCCGTTCAGGTCACTATCCACAAGACTCCCCTTTTCCCATATCACATATCCACATAAATCCGGCACCAGCTCCTTTGTTATCCCCTCCTGTTCCATCCGCGCCGCGGCCTCCTGAGCCATACGCTCCCCGGCGTTGGCGGCGTACAGCGCACCGGAACCCAGCAGCAGGCTCATCCCCGCCCAGAAGCCAAGGAAAGCAGCGCCTGCCGCCAGGATGCACAGAATCATGTATTTTACAAGAATCCAAATTAAGCTTATGCTTTTTCGCTGTTCCATCGGTATCCCATTCCCCAGACCGTTTCTATCGGTGCGCTGCCGCAGGAGGCCAGCTTCCCGCGCAGGTTCTTAATATGCTCCGTCACCGACGCCTCCCCGGAATCGCTATCAAATCCGAAGACCTCCTCCAATAGCTGCTCCCGCGTGTATACCAGCCCCGGATGCCTGGCCAGCGTCTCGCAGAGCAAATATTCGCTTCTGGTCAGACTCAGCTCCCGTTCCCCGGCATATACCTTTTTCGCCTGCAGGTCAAAGCGCAGTCCACCGGAAACAAACCGGTAAGAAGGCACCCGGCGTTCCCGGCGCAGATGCGCCTCCACCCTTGCCCGGAGCTGTAAAATACTGAAGGGCTTGGTCAGATAATCATCCCCGCCCGCACCCAGCCCGTTCAGCACATCCTCATCCTCTCCCCTGGCCGTAAGAAACAGAATCGGACAGTCTGTAAATGCGCGTATCCGCCCGCAGGCAGCCACGCCGTCCTCTCCCGGCATCATTACGTCCAGCAAAATCAGATCCGCCGCTTTGCACAGCTTCTCATCCAGCTCCTGCGTATCAGGCAGCGCCGTTACAGAATGCCCATCCTTTTCCAGGGCTCTTTTTAATAAACGGCAGATATCCTCCGAATCATCCACCACAATTATTCTTGCCATCGCTTTTCACTCCTGCTGCCATTAGAAAATCTGCATCACCCAGGATATCCCGTACAGTACATATACATGGGCCGGATAAAACCAGTAAAACAGCTTTTTGTTCCCTCTTCCCCGCTTTCCATTATACAGATACATCGGTATGGCGGCAAAACCGCTCATCCATCCATACATCTGCGTAAAAAGCATCCGGAATTCCGCTCCCGGAGTAAGCAGGAAGGGCGCCAGCCCCTCCAGCAGCAGCGCCGCCGCAAAAAAGGCGGCAGCCTGCAGAGCCCTGTTTTTCCTCAATCCATAAAGAAGAAGGCCTTCCAGGATAAAATATGTTCCGCCATCCATAATTGCCGTGTGCATGGGGAGGACCGTATAGTGCAGAATCAGCACCACAGGCGTGGAAGCGGGAACCTGATATATAAGCCCCATTCCAAGCACCGGCCACAACAACGGCAGCAATACCGCGCACAGCCCCTTCAGCCATTGTTTTTGTCTGCACCATTCAATCCCCTGCAGGATGACCAGCAGAATGGAAAAGGTGGCCAGCATCTGATTCTGCGGCACAAACCCATCCGGCCGTCTCACAAAGCTGAGAAATACATATTGCAGCGCTCCCATGCCCACGGCAATGGCATAAATCCGCAGAAAATATTTTTTCCGGTTCCGCGTATGCGCAAAGCCTTCCAGCAGACAGAACAAAAACAGCGGTGCCGACACCCTGCCCAGCATGGAAAACCATTCCGGAACCTTTCCCGTAAACTCAAAAAAATAGTGTATATGGTCAAATACCATCAATACCAATGCCAGCCACTTCAGCTGAAAATCCGTGAGACCCTTCCATTGCTTTCTTTTTTCCATCATACCTGCCTCCTGAATCCGGGGAATGCAAACTCTCCGTCATACATTCCCCTTATTTTTTCAATTCAAAGGATAGCAGGAAATTCTAAGGATTTTATAAGGAAGAATCCTCTTCTTTATAATTTTCCCCCTGGTTATCTTCTTTCGTCCTTTCTTTCTTCAATCTTCTGAAATAATCTGCAACGGCATAGTACACCGGTATTGCCAGAAATACCAGCCATCCCGGATGCCACAGCCCCTTGAAGATGCCAAGGAGCAGAAAAATAAGGAAGGTCAGCAAAGGAAAGGCAAACCTCATCATATCCCTTTTCCGGAAAGCTTCCAGACAGGTATGCCACAGAGGAATCGTAAGGAGGATTACCCAGGCCAGATGCCACGCCCCGGTAAGGACGCCAATAACGATAAAGGCTGCAATTACCAGAACCGCAAAGGGGAACTCCGGCCTGGCCAGCTCCCAGAGATATCTGCCGTCATATTTTTCACCATTGACATAGACACCGTTGGAATCCACGTGCACTTCATCCTCCGTATCCACCACATGGATCCCCTTCCAGCCCACATGCACCTCGCTGTCCTTATCCTTACAGTGGATTCCGTCCAGGCCGATATGTACATATTCCGGTGTGTTCCACCGTCCATCCGATGCAGTCCCCGCAGCGTCTCCCGAAAAAGGGCCGCCATCCCCGGCCGGTACCGGCGATGCTTCCTCCTCCTTCTCCGGCATTTCCTCATTTTCCGGCATGGGGATCTCATCCTCCGTCCGCAGCAGCTCATCCATGGAAATTCCGTAAATCCGTGAAAGCAGAATCAGGTTATCCGTATCCGGCGATGCTTCAGCTCTTTCCCATTTACTTACCGCCTGACGGCTGATGCCCAGCTTTTCCGCCAGCGCCTCCTGAGACAGACTGTTCTGTTTCCTTAAATTTACAAGCCTGTTGGCGATCTCAATATTCATAACATAACCTCCTGCTGTGTTAAAATTTATCGTTTCCGTTGGCTTGCATTATAAGGGATTTAGCCAAAGTTGCACTACCAATTCTGCTTTTCATCACCGCAACTATCGGTTGCATTGCCCGGAAACAGCCATTTTATGCGTACTCCCGGAATATACTTGCAGCCGGCTTCCCGCAGGGCAGTCTGTTCCGTACACCCTTAATCTTAAGAAAATAATCTAAAGAAAAAAGTGCACGGACCGGGCCGCCCGCAGGCGCCGGCTGTTATTTTTTCACATAGGATATAAAGTGGCAGCCATTTTCCGTAAACCAGTCTGCCGCATCGTTCATGCCCATTTTGTATACCTTATCCGTCTCCGGATTCATCAGCACCACATTCTTTTCATTGAAACCGATAATCAGCACTGCATTGCCGTCGCCCAGCATGGCCAGTACGGGAATCTCTCTGTCCGGATAATAAAGCACGCTGTCCAGTGTGCAGCCGGACAGATCCAGCACCTGCACATTCTCCAGGTTTTCCTGAAGCACCTCCTGCACCGTCTTGCCCTGGGTAAGCATATATTCCGAGTTTCTCATAATTCCTTCATATGCCAGAATCGTATCCAGACAGACTGCCAGGCTGTTTTTGTCCTCCGTTACCGGCGAAGCTTCAATGGCCATAATCTGGTTCTTGGTATTGATTTTGTCCTTCCGCCATACATAAGCGCCGCTTTCCCCGGTCACTGTGCCGCTGATTTCATAGGCAAGGCTGATGGCTTCTCCCGCAGTGGAAAGGATGGCCACCTCCCCGTCAGGCCCATATACATAATAGCTTTCCATAGGCTGCTCCGCCTGCGGCAGCTGAATTTCCCTGCTGCCCTCGTACAGAACCTCCTTAGGCGTAAGCCGCTTCAGCTTCTTGCTGTCAGGAGCCGATTTCATCTGTATTTCGGTTATGGTTTCACAATCATCCACCGGAATGGTGATAACCTTATTGCTCTTGACTACCTCTGCCGCCCCGCTCACAATCTGATCATTGGGCGCGGCCGCATAATTACCTTCCCCATCTTTCTCCACACGGCTCAGATTAATTTGATTTCCGTTAATACTGCAGTCCGTGGTATAGAAGCCGTCTTTTTCATAGGTTTTCAGCACTTTTCCGTTCTCATCCTGTATTCTCACCTGGAACATGGGAAAAATCATGGTTCCCGTATCATCAAGAATCACGTCCGACTGCCTCGCCACGCCATATATCACATCCTCACCCATAAAGCCAAGAGGCATGATATAATTGCCGCTTCCCGCTTCTATCTTCATCTGCTCCCCGCTGTTTAAGTTCATCAGGGTCAGGCTGCTGCTGGCATATTTTTTCCCCTCATTCTGCCACACAATCATACGGTTGCTGTCCGATACCTGGTAGGTATCCCCGCTCATATTCTCCGCGATCACATCCACCGTCTGCCGATCCAGATTCACACAGTTAATCTGGTTATTCATCAGCAGATACAATTCGTTCTTACCGTTGATATAGGCCAGGCGTTCCAGCTCCGCCTCAAAGATTTCCGGGGATTTGGTGCTGGGGATAAATGCCAGCTCCTCCACCGTGTTCAGGGAATTATTGTACAGATAGATTTCCGCTCCGGTATAACCTTCCCTGCGGCCCCGGCTGATATAGCCGTATACCATAAAAAATACATTTCCCGCTTCATCCACCTGAAGGATTTTAAAATCATGTCCGCTGTAGAAGGTTCTTTCATCCCTTCCCTCAGAATCGTAAAAGGAAAAAAGCTTGGAAAGCCTGTTGTCCGTCACATTCACGCTGTAAAGCACGCCGGCCTGGGCAAACGCAAGTATTTTGCCCCCGTCGCTCTCCATCATTTCCACATGCGGATCCGTAATGCCCAGCACGATCTTATCTCCCACAAAGGCAGAATTATCCTCCGCAAAAATTTCACTCATCTGCCGTTCATAATCCAGCAGATACATCCGGTCCGTTCCCTGGCGGACACGGTAAACCTCTTCCACGGAGGCGTAGGTTTCCCTGCCCTGCCGGATGTAGTTTACCAGATATTCCACCGTAATGGATGCGGTCTCCTCCGAAATCTCCCGGATGGTGAAAACCGGCTCCGTTATCTGCTCCACCTCCAGCCCGGCCCAGCCAATCTGGGATGCGGTGTTGTTTATCGTTACCCGGCTGAGCGTAGTATTATCGGCGTCGCTTTTCGGCTCCAGATTCTTGCCAAACTCGCCCGGCCATCCGTCACTGAAGGTAGCCGCATTAAAATTCCTCACAAATTCCAGCTTTTCCTCCACGCCGTAGCCGTCCGCCTGAATAATCCGCATATAATAACGGACGCACCTGCCATCCTCCAGATTCACGAGAAAGGTCAGCCCGTATTCTGTTTTTTCCTCAATGAGATCCTTCAGGACGATATCCGCCGTCAGCGTATCCCCCAACGTCCGGTAATTGGTGATTTCCGTATTTTCCACCAGACGGCTGCCGTCCACGCTGCGCACCTCAAAGGCGAGGGATTCCACGGACTGCCCGTACTTTTTTACGCTGAAGGACAGCCTTCTGTCCGACTCAATGGGCATAATGCTTTCCTTCATATACTGTTCATCCATAGCGTTTAAAAAGCCGCGCATCATATTCACATGCTGCTCTCCCACGTTTACATAGACAAGAGGCAGCTCCGGCAGCTTCATTTCCGCCGTCATATCCGTATTCCCTCTGTTCAGAAACAGGCTGCTGACAATCAGCACCACGATAAATGTCGCCGCAAACACGCAGCCCTTAATAATTGTTTTCTTCATTCCGCTTCCTTTACTGCTTCAAAAGTTCCTGCAGGCAGGTATGTACGTGCAGGAAGTCCGTCATTTCCTGTATGCCGGTATCCGCCGGCTTTGTCCCCTTCCTTTTCACCGCCCTGATAAGAATATTCTTCGGCGTATGCTCCATATCAATGAACTCCAGCAGATGCGTGTCATAGCCTGCCTCCTCCAGCAGGTTTCCGCGCAGCGCGTCCGTCAGAAGGGCCGACATCCGTTCTTTTACCAGTCCGTATTTGAGGGCGGGCTTAAGAATATCACATGCGATCTGCCTGTTCATCTCATGCTGACAGCAGGGAACGGACAGGATAACCTCCGCATTCCAGCACACGGCCTTATACAAAGCATAATCCGTAGCCGTATCACAGGCATGCAGCGTGACCACCATATCCACCTTTTCTTCCCCGGAATAATCCGCAATATCACCCTGCAAAAATTCCAGGCCTTCATACCCGTATTTATCCGCCAGCTCCTGACAATGCCGGATGACCTCCTTTTTCAAATCCAGCCCCGTAACGCGGATATCCAGGCCGCAAAGCTCATGCAGATAATAATACATGACAAAGGTCAGATAGCTTTTGCCGCAGCCGAAATCTATGATGCGCACACATCTGTCTTTAGGAAGTATAGGCATAATATCCGCAATAAATTCCAGAAATCTGTTAATCTGCCTGAATTTATCATAACGGCTCTTCACAATCCTGCCGTCCTGAGTCTGCACACCCAGATCCACAAGAAAAGGAACCGGCTTTCCTTCCTCCAGAATATATTTTTTTGCTCTGTTATGGGAAAGGGAAAGCTCCTTCGCTTTTTCCCCTCCGCTTTTTTTCTTTTTTATTGTTATTTTCCCTTTCTTACTGACAAGGGCCACCGCCTGGAAATCCATGGTTTCCACATCAAGCTGCCGGAAGCTGTCTTCCATGGCCTTTCCCATTTCTTCCATGGCTTCGGCAGCGCTTACATTGTGGTGAAATACCTGGTTTCCCCGGTAACTCTCCATCTGAAAGCACAGCTCGTCCTTTATCATGACAGGCCGCAGCTTCAGCCTGACAGCTCCATCCTTTTTTCTGGGGCCTCCCGCCGTTATCTGATACAGCCTTTCATTCAGGCTCTCTTGCAAAAGCTTGTATAATTCTTCCATAACAATACCTGCTGTTTCTCCGTATTTTCCGCCAACATCCGCAGTGGCTTCACTCCGGCTGCGCCGCCGGCCTGCCCTGATACCACAGCAGGCCCGGTGCGCGGCGCCGTCAAAAGTCTGAATCTATTTTAATTCCTTTGTCTGAAATGCACAACTAGAATTTATAAAATCCCTTATTTCCCCCAAAAACCGAAAAACCGCCATAGGATGCGCTCCTGATCCGGTTTCCTCTTCCGTGTCTTCTGCGGAATATTTCGTAAAAAAGGAGGACCTGAATTAGATCTCTTCTATGATTCCATTCCTCTTCCCTGTGGGAAGTGATTTGCATCTGCTGCGGCCCCGGGATGACAGCCGCCGTTTCAGATACTGCCGCGGCCTCCTCCGGCGCAGCTTCCTCTCCGTCCGGCACACGTGCCTGGATTTCCTCTCCGTCCTTTTTTCTTGCGGAAGCTCCGGCGGCAAGCTCTCTTTCCACCGCCGCCCGGCCCTCATCAGCCTGCTCCTCTTCCCTTCTTATCTTGTTATAAATATCCTCTCCCAGACGGTAAAGCGCCATCCGGTCAGGATATTCATCATAAATCATGCTGCCGTTGTAATCCATGGTATCCAGGATATCACTGATTTTTTTCTGATAACGCTGGGCATCCTGGGGATAGAGCTGAAGAAAATATTCCAGATCACGAATTGCATCGTCCTCTTCCTCCCAGTACATGGGCATGGGATAGGTCATATAAAAAGGAAGGGGGCTCCCCGGTGCGCCGCAGTTTCCATAAGGGCAGCCATAATTCATATTCGCTCCCCCGTTCCTCCACTCCTCCGGAGTTCCCTCCATATTGTACTCTCTGTAACTTCGCTGTTTTCCTCTGTAACCGGGCATTCTCCGTCCTTCGCTTTCTTCGCGGTAGGGTTCTTCCGGAAATCGGCCCGGGAATTTTCTGATATCGTCCATTCCATTTTCCTTTCCGGACACTCCGCCCCTGAAGCCCGGTATCTTATCTCATTGATATTCGGCGCGGCAGGCTGCGCCGCAAGACGGAATATGAATGAGATAAGACACCGGCTCAGACGCTTCACATCCAATCAGCCTTTATCTTATGTTATGCGCCCTGAAAGGAAAGGGTTTATGCCATTTTTTTCTTTTCTGTAATTCTGTCTGCCGCCTGCCCTGCTCTTGCGGCCTCTTCCTTCGTGCAGCCGCCGCAGTATCTGGCCTTTTCATACAGCCCAAGCAGCTCCTGAGCCGCCTTCAGGTTTTCTGTTTCGGTAAAGCAGCCGGCCTCCAGGATTTCCCTGGCTGTCTGCGTGTGGATCCTGCCGTCCGTCATGCTTTCTTCCTCTTTTTTCCATGAACCCCGGCCGCAGCGTCCTGTCTCCGGCGCCGGCAAAAGCCCCAGCTTCTTAACGGTTTTAACAAAAATCTTCCTGATCTTCTCCTCCGGGCTTCTGGCCAGGAGAGGGAGAGCTTTTTCCCTGTCCCGTTTTCTTTTGTCCCGTTCCAGGGATTCCCGGATTTCCGTCGTCCTGCCTTCCTCCACCTCCACCGCATTCCCCTTTTCATAGAAACGCCGGATTGCGGCAAGGACCAGCTTATATACCAGGAAACAAAGCAGCGCCGCCACTGCTGCCGCCATCAGATATTCCGTGATTTTAATCAACAGTTCCAGCCAGGCTGGCTGGGCTGCCGCCTCGCCAACACCCATATCCATTTGCCGCTGCTGTACAATCTCCGTCACAGGCTCCTGCTCCTTGCCGGAAAAAAGCTGCAGTAAAAAGCTGGCAGCTATGGCAATGGCCCTGGCAATATAATAGCCGAGCTTTTTTACCAGATCCATCATTCCCTGCACCAGCCGGTTATTCGTGCCCGCACCCAGGATTATCACCGTGAACAGACCGAAAAGCCCCGCCATTGTCCCGCCTCTTACGAGCATTTTCTTCACCGGGATATGGGCATTGCTACTGCGGTTAAACTGTACGAACCGATCCAGATGCTCCAGATAGGAGTATACAAAAAAGAGAAAGGTATACAGCAGCGCTGTATTAATAATCCGGCCGCAGCCGGCCTCCATCCCCATATAGGCGCATAGCAGGAAAGAAGCGCCGGCACCGATTCCCGCAGCCACCGCCCCCAGCTGTCCTTCCCCGATTCTCTGCTTTGAAATCCGGAGCATAAAGGAAAGCATCAGATAAATCGACACAAAACCCCCGAAGCAGACCCTCTGCGCCGTGCCCTGTCCCAGCAGAAGTACCGCCCCCGCAGCAACAGCGCCATGCAGCGCCACAAAGCTCATAAAATGGGCCGCCTTCGCCCGGATCAGCAAAAACAGAAACGGAACTGCCATAAGCAGGATCTGCCGGAACAGACCGGGAGCGCCGAACTGCCCGTTTTCAGCCTCCAATATCTTTTCCATATCGGGAAATGAAACAAATATTACCGTCTCCAGGCAGAAAATCACAAGGAAATTCATCAAAACCTCAAGACACATCATGCAGCGATCAATCCATTTATTTTCCATTCAGCATTTTCTCCGCATTCAGCCTGATAAAATGCAGTTCGGCGTCCTCCACCAGGCCCTCCATCCTTGGAAACAACGGGCACATCCAGCTAAAATCCGCGCCGCTTCCTGCAAAATGCCGTATAAGTTCCTGGAACGCCGCACTCCGATCCACCGAAAGGAACAGTGTGGCAATATCCTTTCCCTCTTCCTCCAGCTCCCGTTCAAACACCTCGCCGAACGGGTATACTTCCTTCTCCAAATCCAGCCTGGCAAAAGCCCGGTTAATGCTTTCCATATGCCCCGGCGCCGCGCTTGGCTGCATTTTCATGGGTTCCCCGGTCAGCACATCCCTGCCGTTGGCATATACCGCCACGCGGATTCCCTGCCCCAGCAGCTCTCCTGCAAACCGGACCGCAATGGAAACACACAGCTCCACCAGCCTGTCGTTTTTCAGGATGCCGGAATCCTCCAGATTCAGGAAAATACGCACCGCCCGCAGGGAGGTGAAATTACGCATATTCACCATCAGCTCTCCCATCCGGGCCGTGGCCTTCCAGTTGATGGTTTTCATTTCATCAAAAGCCGCATATTCCCTGATTCCCCGGTATTCAAAAGGATCCTCCAGCATGTGTCTCTTTGCCAGGATTTCCCCGTTCAGCTTCTGCAGCGCCGTATCCAGCTCCACCCCCGCCGCAGGTCTTGGGTAAACATACAGCGTGGTGTCCGCCTCCGTCTCCGCAATCATCTCTCTTGTCAGGAACAGATCCGCCGCCACCAGATCCAGCCCCCGGATACGGTAATAGCCCCTGGCTCCGCAGAGGAAGGGTATTTTCCTCGTCACACGCTGTCTCGGCCCCAATGACAGAATATCGTTCCTGTAATATTTATCGGTGACCGCGCCGTCCCCTTCGTCGGAAAACCGCAGGTTCCTGGAAACCTGGAATTTTACCTTCAGCATGGGAAGGGGAAGGAGCTTCCGGTTTTCCACCCGCTCCAGCAGAAGGCATTCCTCCCCCTCCACCGCACTCTCCCTGGAAAAAAGCAACTCCGCGGACAAGCCCTTTTCCCAATAGTGGCTGTATATCCACGCCTGTGCCGCAAACAGCAGCACAGCGCCCAGTCCAATCCAAATAATCAGCATAATTTCTCCCCTGAAGCCGCCGCCGTATCCAGCTATCCTGCAAAAAACGGCTGAAAACGGCAACCTGCAAGCTATCTCCTGCTAAAATCCTCCACCGGCACCGGCACGCTTTTCAGAATTTCTTCCATCAGCTTCACCGCTTCCTCCTGCCGGCTCCTTCCGAAGGAAAACACCAGCCTGTGGGCCAATACCGCAGGAGCCAGCTTTTTCACATCATCAGGGGTCACATAATCCCTTCCCTCCATACAGGCCAGCGCCTTGCAGCACCGCATCAGGGCCAGTGTTCCTCTGGGGCTTACTCCCATTACCACCTTTTCCTGCTTTCTGGTGGCAAGGACAATATCCGCCAGATAACCGTTTATCAGCGGATGCACATATGTTTTCTCCGCCTGTCTCTTTACCGCAATCAGCTCTTCGCATGTCATGACGGCGTTAAGCTCCAGGAGAGGATCCTTTTCCCGGTAGGTTTCCAGAATCCGGATTTCCTCTTCCCTGTCCGGCAGCCCCATGGAAAGTTTCATCATAAAACGGTCCGTCTGTGCCTCAGGAAGAGGGAAGGTTCCCGCAGTTTCCACCGGGTTCTGTGTGGCGATTACAAAAAAAGGCTCAGCCAGCTTCCGTGTCTCTCCGTCCACCGTCACCTGGCGCTCCTCCATACATTCCAGCAGTCCGGCCTGAGTCCTGGGCGTGGCCCTGTTGATTTCATCCGCCAGCAGGATATTGGTGAACACCGGCCCTTCCTTCCATTCAAACTGTTCCGTTTCCCTGCTGTAAATATGCATACCCGTGATATCCGCAGGCAGCATATCCGGCGTGAACTGGATTCTGCCGAAATCCACGCCCAGTGAGGCTGACAGGGCCTTTGCCAGCTTCGTCTTCCCTGTCCCCGGCACATCCTCAAGAAGCACATGCCCGTCCGCCAGCAGTCCGGCCAGCAGTTTTTCCAGCACATCCTTCTTTCCGATAATTACCTTTCCCACATTTTCCAATACCTTGTTAATATCTTCATGCATCGTCTTTCCTCCCGCCCCGGAACATTATGGCTGCAAACGGCCGCAGTACCGTAAACAGCAGTCCTGTTCCATGTAAACTGTTATGCAATGTACGCCGCCGGGAATACTTAAGAAAAAGCAGGCATATCCTTAAAGATTACACCTGCTTTCTCCTCCCTTTTATTTTAAAACGTTAATACGTGCCATGGCTCTGTCCAATGCAGTTTCCGCCCTTGCCAGATCCGTATTCGGTTCATGGCGCCTGATGCGTTCCTCTGCCCTTTCCAACGCTGCCTTTGCACGGTTTGCATCAATTTCCTCAGGCCATTCCACCACTTCAGCAAGCACGGTCACCTGTGTCTGCAGTATTTCCACAAATCCCGCATGCAGCGCCGCTTCTCTTTTGCCCTCATCCGTAGTAATGGTGAGAATGCCCGGTTTAATCATAACGGTCATGGGAATATGGCCCTTATAGATACCAATTGCCCCTTCCGTTGTATTGAACTCCACCATAGACACCGGCCCTTCATAAAAAACCCGTTCCGGCGTGATGATTTTCAATGTAAAATTCCTGTCCTCTGCCATAAATGCACCTCTATTTCACACGGGCAAGCACATCGTCAATGCTTCCCGCGTTGAGGAAGTAGCTCTCCGGAATATCGTCATGCTCACCTTCCAGAATCTCGCGGAAGCTGCGGATGGTTTCGGAAATCGGAACATACTTTCCTTCCATTCCTGTAAACTGCCCTGCAACGAAGAAGGGCTGGGAAAGGAATCTCTGTACCTTTCTCGCACGGGATACCACCAGCTTATCCTCCTCGGAAAGCTCATCCATACCCAGGATAGCAATGATATCCTGCAGCTCGTTATAACGCTGCAGCAGCTCCTGCACACCTCTGGCCACACGATAATGCTCCTCCCCTACAATTCTGGGATCCAGAATTCTGGAGGTGGACTCCAGCGGGTCAACCGCCGGATAAATACCCAGCTCTACGATGGAACGGGAAAGTACCGTTGTCGCATCCAGATGGGCGAAGGTTGTGGCCGGAGCGGGGTCCGTAAGGTCATCGGCAGGCACGTATACCGCCTGAACGGAAGTAATGGAACCGTTCTTGGTGGATGTGATACGCTCCTGCAGGGCGCCCATTTCCGTCTGCAGCGTGGGCTGATAGCCTACTGCAGAGGGCATACGTCCCAGAAGCGCGGACACCTCGGAACCTGCCTGGGTAAATCTGAAAATATTGTCAATGAACAGAAGCACGTCCTTACCGCCCTTGTCACGGAAATATTCCGCCATGGTCAGGCCGGAAAGTCCGACTCTCATTCTCGCTCCCGGAGGCTCGTTCATCTGACCGAATACCATGGTGGTCTTATCGATAACCCCGGATTCTTTCATTTCATAATAAAGGTCATTTCCTTCTCTCGTACGTTCGCCTACGCCGGTGAACACGGAATATCCGCCGTGCTCTGTGGCGATATTACGGATCAGCTCCTGGATCAGGACCGTCTTTCCTACGCCCGCGCCGCCGAACAGGCCGATCTTGCCGCCCTTCTGATAAGGACAGAGCAGATCGACTACCTTAATGCCTGTTTCCAGCAGCTCCGTTTCCGTTGACTGCTCCTCAAAATCCGGCGCCGGTCTGTGAATGGGCTCATAATCCACTCCGGTGGGTGCCGGAAGGTTATCTATCGGCTCTCCCAGGACGTTAAACATACGTCCCAGCGTTTTCTCCCCTACCGGGACACAGATGGGGGCGCCTGTGGCGATAACGTCCATTCCCCTCACCAGTCCGTCCGTGGAACCCATGGCAACACAGCGCACAATATCGTCACCCAGATGCTGGGCAACCTCTGCAACCAGCGTGCCGCCGCTTCTGGTAGGAATTTTCAGCGCTTCATTGATATCCGGCAGGCAGTTCTGTTCAAATTTCACGTCCAGAACCGCGCCGATTACCTGCGTGATTTTTCCGTTTTTATTCTCTGCCATTGTTGTTTCCTTTCCTGTTTCGTAAATACCCGCAGGCAGTTAACTGCCTGCAGCCAGTCACTGCGCCCGCAGCCATAAGCAGCTTACAGGCAATGATTAGCTGATCGCAGACAATCATTAACTGATTGCCTGGGCGCCTGCAATAATCTCCGTCAGCTCCTGCGTAATGGAGCCCTGACGCGCCCTGTTGTACAGCAGCGTCAGCTCCTCAATGATATCCTCCGCATTGCTCGTTGCGGAATCCATAGCCTGCATTCTCGCGCCGTTCTCACTGGCGGAAGCCTCCAGAAGGCCTCCGTAAATCATACTGGTAATATATTTGGGTATCAGCAGATCCAGCGCATCCACCTCTTCCATTTCAAAATTCATGGGCGCTGTGGGTCCCTGCTGTTCTTCCGGCGTTTCCGCCTCAGAGCCCGAAAGGCTCCCGCGGCAGTACTTTTCTCCGGCGAAGTCATCCGTACATACGGGGAGCAGCTTCACCAGAACCGGAATGTGCACCACTGTATTTTTGAAAATTGTATAGGCCAGGTAGATTTCTCCAATCTCACCCTTTTCAAAAGCCTCAAGAACACGCCTTCCGATATGCATGGCATCATGGTAGGAGGGTTCCTCCATCACCTCCGAATAATCGGCGGCGATATGGTAGCCGTTTCTTTCCAGCGTATCCCTGCCCTTCTTACCCACAGCATAGATTTCCAGGTCCTCCTTGGAAAAGTCCCCTTTGGTAATCAGCTTGGTAATATTGGAATTGTAGCCGCCGGCCAGCCCCCTGTTGGAGGTAATGACGATTACCCCTTTCTTACTGCCGGCTCCGCCGTCCAGATACGGGTGGCTGATGTTCTCCGACATGCTCAGAATGGAACGGACCGTCTGGTACATGGTGTCAAAATAAGGCTTGGATTCCTCGGCTTTTGTCTTGGCCTTCTGCAGCTTGACGGTAGAGACCAGCTTCATGGCTTTCGTAATCTGCTGGGTACTTTGGATACTCCCCTTCCGCCTTTTTATATCTCTCATGGAAGCCATACAAATTCACCTGTTCTTTCTACCTGAATTGTGCCTTGCATTCCTCAATGGCCTTAATCAGCGTTTTTTCCGTCTCCTCGGAAATTACCTTTTCCTCACGGATTGCCGCCGGAACCTCCGGATACTTCACGTTCAGGAATTCAAACAGCTCGCTCTCAAATCTTGTAATATCGGTTACCGGAATATCCAGCAGATATTTGTTGGTAGCGGCATAAATGATAATAACCTGGTACTCTACAGCCATCGGCTTATACTGAGGCTGCTTCAGAACTTCCTTAATACGTTCGCCCTGTGCAAGCTTCTCCTTGGTATCCGCATCCAGATCGGATCCAAACTGTGAGAAAGCCGCCAGCTCCC
>OFMJ01000693.1_pt1 | contig 32151 bp, 32 predicted proteins | sample 1541801 | NCBI WGS metagenome assembly OFMJ01 (sample SAMN04209234, study PRJEB22552) | human gut metagenome | biome: gut; material: feces | host: Homo sapiens | place: USA: Oklahoma
CACTCCCTTGGCGGATAGGGAATGACGACTTTCTCCCGATGGTTGATAGCAGGGGCAGCAGCCTCTCTGTAAGTGTATTGCGGTGACTTCCCCATTGCGGCGGGAAGAATCGGTGCGGCAAAATTTGACTACTATTTGACTACTAAAGTTCTCGAAAATGGCTCTGAGACACGAAAGGAACCTCCACAAAATGTACCCAGAATCGCACAATTCCGCCATTTTTCGCACTTGGCCCGGCGCCAATTCACGCCGGTTCTCTCCTTGGTAAGGACGAGGTCACCAGTTCAAATCTGGTTAGCAGCTCCAGAAACCACAGTAAGTGATTTGCTTACTGTGGTTTTTTGTTATGCAGCGACCGAGTCCTTCCGGGGGCTTGGGGGCGGCGTGCAGGCGAAGCGGAACAGAGCCCCCATGTCCTATCTCCCCGGGGTCCCCGAAAATACGGAGTATTTTTGGGGCGAAACAGGTCACCAGTTCAAATCTGGTTAGCAGCTCCAAAACGCGGTAAGCAAAACGCTTGTCGCGTTTTTTGTTATGTCCAGGTTTTCAGACGGGATGCAGGCGGTTCAATTTCCGCGGACACAAACCTGCCGCCACCTTCCAATCCCAGGGCGCCCCAGCGCCGCCCCGCGAAGTGTGTCCAGGCATAGCTTGGTAGTTAGCAGCTCCGGAAACCACGGTAGCTATTTTGCTTGCTGTGGTTTTTGTTATGCACGGACTGAGCGCTTCCGGGGCTTGGGTGTTCAGCGGTGAGCAAAATGCTTGCCGCGTTTTTTTGTTATGTTCAGATGTGGACAAGGCGCGGGTAATCTCACTCCTGTGAACACTAACCTGCCGCCTCCCTCCAAACCCCAGGGGGGCGCAAGCGTCCGCTCCGCGATACGCTTGCAAGGACAGCCTATAAACTAGAAACGTTATCATGAAATCGTTTGCGCCGCACTGCGCGATATTTTTGCTGAAATTGTGCGAACCATGCAAAAAATGTTCGCTAGAAATTCAAGAAAATGGGCTTGACAACAGCACCTCTCCGTGCTATGCTGGCACAAAGCACAAAACGTTTTGCCGTTGTGGCAAAGCGCCGTGCCTCGACTTCTATCTCCTATTTTCTATCTTTACCATTTTATGCAGAAAGAGGTGTTGGCACATGAGCCAGCGGTTTGAAGCAACCTTCGATTCCCTCCGAACGTACCAGTGCCCGGAGTGGTTCCGGGACGTGAAGTTCGGCATCTGGAGCCACTGGGGCCCCCAGAGCGTGCCCATGTTCGGCGATTGGTACGCCCGCAACATGTACATCCAGGGCAGCCCCCAAAACCTGTACCACGTGCGCCACTACGGGCACCCCTCCAAGTTCGGCTACAAGGACATCTGCGCCCTGTGGAAGGCTGAGAACTTTGACCCCGACGAGCTGATGGATTTGTACTACCGGGCCGGCGCCCGCTACTTTGTGGCCCAGGCCATGCATCATGACAACTTCTTCAACTACGATTCTAAAATCCACCCCTTCAACTCCGTGAACATCGGCCCCGGCAAGGATATCTGTGCCCTGTGGAAAGCCGCCGCGGACAAGCACAACATGCCCTTTGGCCTGACAGAGCACCTGGGCGCCTCCTTTAGCTGGTGGACCACCAACAAGGGCAGCGACAGCTACGGCCCCTACAAGGGCGTGCCCTACGACGGCAACGACCCCCAGTACGCCCAGCTGTACCACGCCAACCAGGAGCACGTGGACCCCGCCAAGCACGGCGGTCCTGTCCAGCCCTGGCTCACCTCCAACAAGGAGTTCCAGGCCAAGTGGCTCAGCGTCATGAAGGAGCTGGTGGACAAGTTCCATCCCAACCTGCTTTACTCCGACAGCGGCCTGCCCTTCGAGGAGGAGGGCGGCGGCTTCCAGCCCGGCCTGGACGCTGTTTCCTACCTGTATAACGACTCCATCCAGGTCAACGGCTCCAACCAGGCCGTGTACACCCAGAAGGACCGCCGGCCCGAAATCTACCAGGTGGGCGTGCTGGACATCGAAAAGAGCCAGCTTCCCGGCGTGCAGGAGCGCCCCTGGCAGACTGACACCTGCATTGGCAACTGGTTCTACGACGCCAAGCAGCCCTACAAGCATCCCGACCAGATTATCGAGATGCTCATCGACATCGTGTCCAAGAACGGCACCATGCTCCTCAACGTCCTCCAGCGGCCCGACGGCACCATCGACGACGAGGCCCGCTACATTCTGGAGGAGCTGGCCACCTGGTTCCCCATCTGCGGCGAGGCCATCTATGGCACCCGCCCCTGGCGCGTCTTTGGCGAGGGCGATACCCGCGTCACCATCGACGGCTTCACCGAGAACAAGACAGAATGGAATTCCTCGGACTACCGCTTCACCCAGAAGGACGGCGTCCTGTACGCCTTCCTGATGAAGGCCCCCGAAAGCGGCGTGGCGGTGCTCAAGTCCCTGTCCCCCAGCGAGAAGGTGGCCTCTGTGGAGCTGCTGGGCGCCGGCCCTGTGGAGTTCGTCCAGAGCTTCGGCGTGCTCACCGTGCAGCTGCCGGAGCAGCTTCCCACCCAGTACACCAACTGCCTGAAAATCCAGTTCGCGTAATCAGGCGGCCCCAAGCAGCAAAAAAGGAAGGAACCCCCGCCGGGAGTCCCTTCCTTTTTCTTTTTGGTTACAGCTCTTGGCGGCCTTCCATAGCCCGCTGGAGCGTCACCTCGTCGGCGTACTCCAAATCGCCCCCCACGGGGATGCCGTAGGCCAGCCGCGTCACCTTGACCCCCAGGGGCTTTAACAGCCGGGAAAGGTACATGGCGGTGGCTTCGCCCTCTACGGTGGGGTTGGTGGCCATGATGACCTCCCCCACAGAGGGATCCATCCGGGCCAGCAGCTCCTTGATGCGCAGCTGGTCCGGGCCAATGCCCGACAGGGGGGAGATGGCCCCGTGGAGCACATGGTACAGGCCGTTGTATTCCCCGGCCCGCTCCAGGGCGAACACGTCCTTGGGCTCCTCCACCACGCAGATGGTAGACTTGTCCCGGCTGCCGCTGCGGCAGACAGGGCACAGCTCATCGTCTGTCAAATTGCAGCAGACCTTGCAGGTGTGGATTTTCTCGTGGGCGTCCAGAATGGCCTGGGCAAAGCTTTGGGCCTCCTCCTGGGTCATGCCCAGCACGTGGTAGGCCAGCCGCTGGGCGGACTTGTGGCCGATGCCGGGCAGGCTTTCGAATTTCTCCACCAGCTCCTCCAGGGGCGGCACGTGATACTGGGCCATCTTAGAACAGCCCCGGGATGTTCATCCCGCCGGAGAGGGCGGACATGCGCTCCTCCTTCTCCTGGGAAGCGGCCCGCAGCGCCTCGTTGACAGCGGCGGTCACCAGGTCGCCCAGCATCTCCGCGTCCTCGGGGTCGATGACCTCGGGCTTGATTTCCACGGACTTGACCTCTATCTTGCCGGTGACCACGGCCTTTACCGCATCGCCGCCGGCGGTGGCGGTGTATTCCTTTTCCTCCAGCTCAGCGGAGACAGCTTCCATCTGCTCCTGCATCTTCTGGGCCTGGCGGGCCAGCTGCTGCAGGTTGGCAGCGCCGCCTCCACCGTATCCTTGGGGCAGTCTTGCTTTCATAACGTAAAACCTTCCTTTCCGGCAAAGCGCCGTTGTGTTGTTTCATGTATCACTTTACAGGAGATTTCCATCTCCATCGTAAAAGGCGTCGCAATAGGTGATGCGCCCCGCCGCCTGGGCCTTTGCCTCCTCCTGGAAAAACAGGATTTGCAAGTGCTCGTTGGCGAACGCGTCCTCCGACACGGTGATGCCGTAGGGGGCGCAGGGCTCAAAGCCAAACCGGGCGTAGTAGCTGCTGCCCAGCACGGCCACCCAGGGGTAGCCCGCCGCCTTGGCCCGGCGCAGGCTTTCCTCCACCAGCAGGGAGCCAGCCCCCTGGCTTTGATAGGCGGGCCGCACGCCCAGGGGGCCCAAGGCCAGGCCCTGGCTCTCCCCGATGGCGGCCTCCGTGAGGATGTTGTACCCCACCAGCCTCCCGTCCTGCCAGGCGGTCAGGCACAGGGAGGGCACGTACCCCGGCGATTGCAGCACCCGCTGGGCAAACTCCCACTCGTTGTAGTTCTCGTCGTACTCCTCCCGGAGGAAGGCCTCCTTTAAGGCGGCCTTGGCTTCCTCCAGCTGGGAGATGTCAAAGGTCTTTACTTCCATCTGTGCTCCTCCTCAAAAGGGGATTTCCTCGTCTGTCAAAGGCGGCGGGCCGTCGTCCTCCGGGCTGTCCGCCGTGGGGGAGGGCCCCTCCTCTTGCAGGGCGATGCCCTGTTCCCTGGCCCGGCGCTCCAGCTCGGCCAGGGGGTCCAGGGCGGTTTCCGCCTGCTCCTGGGGCAGGCGGTAGGGGCCCAGCTTGTACACCCGGCCCGTCACCTGGCGGATGGCCTCCCGCATGCGGTCCCGCTGCTCGGGACGCTTCAGCAGCTCAAAGGCCAGCTCCGGCGCCTCGATGAGCATGTAGTCCCCGTTGACGTAGGCAGCCGACCCGGCAAAGGCCATGGCCACGCTTTTGGTGTCCCCCCGCACCCGCTGGAGGATTTCCGGCCAGTCCCGGAACCTCTGGGCCCCCGCGGAGAGGGCTTCCACGTCCACAGCGGCCTTTTTCCCCTTGGGGGCCGGGGCGGGCTTGGGTTCTTGGGGCGGCGGGGCAGCCGGCGCCTTTTGAAAGACCTCCGGCTCTGCCACAGCCTGGGGCGGCTCTTGTGATGCCGCTGGCTCCGTGGGAGGGGCGGCCTCCTCTTGGCGGGGAGGCTCCGCCGCTGGGGGCGTGGCCGCCGGGACCGGGGTTGGCGCCGGGGCAGCGGGAGCGGAGGCAGGCGCGGATGGCGGCGCAATCTGCCGGGGCGCGCCGTTCTCCAAAGCCTCCAACCGGCGCAGCAGCGCCTCGGGGGAGGTGTCCAGCTGGGGGGAACACAGCTTCACAAAAGCCATCTCCAGCTCCGCCCGCTGGTTGGCGTAGCGCATCTTGTGGAGGGTTTCCTCAAAGGTGTCCAGCCCGTGGAGGATGGTGGAAAGGCTCAAGGCCAACGCCTGGCCTGTCATCACCTCCAGCTCCTGGGGGGAGCACAGCACCAGCCGGGAGGCGTCCTTCATGGTCTTGATGAGCATCAGCCCCCGGAAGTACTCTGCCATCTCCTCGCACAGGCGGCTCATGTCCTTGGATTCCCGGTGCAGGCCGTCAATGGCCTCCAGGGCGTGGGCGGCGTCCTGGTGGACGATGTCCTGGGCCAAAGCCGCCAGGTAGTCCCGGGCGGCCACCCCCGCCGTCTGGTTGACAATGTCCAGCGTCACGTGCCTGTCCCGGCCCAAACACTGGTCCAGCAGGGAGAGGGCGTCCCGCAGGGCGCCGTCGGCCACCCGGGCGATGAGCAGCGCCGCGTCGTGGTCCAGCTGGGCGTTTTCCCGCTGGGCCACGTCCTCCAGCCGCCCGGCAATGTCCTCGGGGGCGATGCGCTTAAAGTCGAACCGCTGGCACCGAGACAAAATGGTGGGCAGCAGCTTGTGCACCTCTGTGGTGGCCAAGATGAAAATCACGTGGGGAGGGGGCTCCTCCAAGGTTTTCAGCAGCGCGTTAAAGGCAGCCACCGAGAGCATGTGCACCTCGTCGATGATGTACACCCGGTACTTGGCCGTGGCCGGGGTGAAGTTGGATTCCTCAATGAGGGAGCGAATGGAATCCACGCCGTTGTTGCTGGCGGCGTCGATCTCCACCACGTCTAAAATGGAGCCGTCCTCCAGCCCCCGGCAGATTTCGCACTCCCCGCAGGGGTCCCCGTCCTTGGGGTGCAGGCAGTTCACCGCCCGGGCCAGGATTTTGGCGCAGGTGGTCTTGCCCGTCCCCCGGGAGCCGGTGAACAGGTAGGCGTGGGCAATGCGGCCGCGCATCAGCTCGTTTTTCAGCGTGACCGTGACCTGGGGCTGGCCCACCACGTCGGCGAAGTATTGGGGCCGGTATTTCCGGTAGAGCACCTTGTACACCCAAAGAGCCTCCCTTCCCAAAAGATTTGCCCAGATAAAACACAGGGCAGAAGCCTGGTAATATATGGGAACGGACAGGCGACCTGCATCGCCCGGGAACTGCCGCTTAATGCTGCTCGGTTCCCCGCCTGACATGGTTCACGGCGTCCCGCCGCGCAGACCTGCCCGCTCCCATATAGCACCATATTCTTCTACCCTGCATGGCCAGGGGCCTGGGGCCCGCTGGAATATTGTAAAGCTATTATAGCCGATTCCCCAGAAAAAAACAAGAGGCAGTCCAAAACCTCCCCTTCCTTCCCGGCGACGCTCTCTATTATACTGGAAGTCTCTTGAAAAAACAAGGGGGAATTGGTATCATAGAAAAAGCTTGTGTGGAAAAGAAAGGAAGTGGCGCAATGAAGCTGCGCAAAGCGACGTTGGCAGACGGCCCCGCCGTAGTGGCCCTGTACAGGGAGGCCCAGGCCTTTTTGGCCGCCCAGGGCATCGACCAGTGGCAGGACGGCTACCCCAATGAGGAGACCTTCCAAGAGGACGTGGCCCGGGGCGAGAGCTGGCTTTTGGAGGACGAGGGCCAGGTGGTGGCCACCGCCTGCCTGGGCCTGGGCCGGGAGCCCACCTACGACACCATCTACCAGGGCGCCTGGGGCACAGAGGCCCCGGAGTACGCCTTCCTCCACCGCATCGCCGTGTCCGGCGCCTGCAAGGGCAAGGGCGCGCCCTCTTGGTTCTTCCAAGAGCTGGAGCGCCAGGCCAGGGAGCGGGGCCTGCCCTGCCTGCGGGGGGACACCCACCGGGAGAACAAAATCATGCAGCGTGTCATGGAGAAAAACGGCCTGTCCTACCGGGGCGTCATCTACCTGGAGGATGGGGGAGAGCGCCTGGCCTTTGAGAAGCTGCTGTAACATTCTCTGGGGACGGAAAAAGGGGCCCGCTGGCCCCCTTCTTCTCTCTTGTGTTGGCGGTTATTTCAGCCGCACATACTTCTGCGGCGAGCTGGAATCCTTCTTCATGTCCTTGATTTCGAACATGTCCAGGCTCTCTAAAAAGGGCGTCAGCTTGGAAAAGCCAAAGTTGCGCACGTCAAAGTCCGTGTAGCGCTTGTCCAGCAGGTTGCCCACCTGGCTGACCATAATCCAGTTGTCCTCGTCGGAGTTCTCCCGCACAATGGTGCGCAGCGCCCGGCGGATGGTGCGCAGGCTGGTGCGGGGCTCCTCGATGGCCTTCTCCTGCTGCTTTTTGGGCTCGGCGAGCTTTGGCTCCTTCTCGGCCTTGGGCTCCTCTTTGGGCTTTTTGGCGGCGGCCTTCTGGGCGGTTTTCTTGGGCTGGGCGGCTGGCTTTTTCGCAGGCTCTGCCTTGGGGGCGGCTTCCTCGGCCTCGGCTTCGTCGGCGGCGGAGAGAATGTCCAGGTACTTAAACTTGTTGCACGCCGCGATAAAGGAGTTGGGAGTCTTGCTTTCGCCCATGCCAATCACCGTCATGCCGGACTCCCGCAGCCGGGCCGCCAGCCGGGTGAAGTCGCTGTCCGAGGACACCAGGCAGAAGCCCTCCACCCGGCCGGAGTAGAGGATGTCCATGGCGTCGATAATCATGGCGGAGTCCGTGGAGTTCTTCCCGGTGGTGTAGCTGTACTGCTGCACGGGGATGATGGAGTTGTCCAGCAAGGTGCTTTTCCAGGAGATGAGGGAAGGGTTGGTCCAGTCCCCGTAGATGCGCTTGTAGGTGGCAATACCATCCTTGGAAATCTCGTCTAAAATAATCTTGATGTACTTGACCGAAACGTTGTCCGCGTCGATGAGCACGGCAAACCGGTTGTCACTTGCCATACATGTGCCTCCCTGTGAGATGGGTTACTTTTCTCTTTTTAGTATACCGCAATCCCGGGGCCAGCGCAAATACTTTTATGAAAGAGGTCCTCTCCATGTCTGTAGAAGCCGTAAAAGAATATCTCAAGCCCTTTGGCCTCTCCAATCAGGTTTTGGAGCTGACGGAGTCCAGCGCCACGGTGGAGCTGGCCGCCCACGCCCTGGGCACCCAGCCCGCCCGCATCGCCAAAACGCTGTCCTTCTTGGTGGGGGAGGAGGCCATTCTCATAGTGGCCGCCGGCGACGCCAAAATCGACAACGCCAAATACAAGGCCCAGTTCCACCAAAAGGCCAAGATGCTCACCCCCCAGCAGGTGCTGGAGCTGGTGGGCCATCCCGTGGGCGGGGTGTGCCCCTTCGCCATCCGGGAGGGCGTAGCCGTCTACCTGGACGAAAGCCTCAAGCGCTTCGAGACGGTGTTCCCCGCCTGTGGCAGCGGAAACTCCGCCATACAGCTGACCATCCCCCAGCTTGAGGAGACGTCCCGCGCCGCCGGCTGGGTGGATGTGTGCAAGGGCTACTAAAAAAGGAGAGGGCCAGCCGCCCCCTCCTTTTCCTTTACCCCTCCAATGCATCCTTGGAGGCCGCCCCCACCTGGGTGGCGTACTTCCCGGTAAAGCACCCGGTGCACAGGCCCAGCCTGCTGCCCCGGCAGGCCTCCAGCAGCCCCGCCACGCTGATGTAGCCCAAGGTGTCCGCACCGGTCTTTTTCTCAATCTCCGGGATGGACAGCTGGTTGGCGATAAGGTTCTCCTCGCTGCCGATGTCCGTGCCAAAGTAGCAGGTGTGCCGGAAGGGCGGGGAGGAGATGCGCAGGTGCACCTCCTTAGCCCCGGCCCGGCGCATGGCCGCCACGATCCTATCGCAGGTGGTGCCCCGCACAATGGAGTCGTCCACCAGCACCACCCGCTTGCCCTCCACCGCGGCCCGCAGGGGGTTCAGCTTCAAATCCACAGCGTGCTCCCGCTGGGCCTGGGTGGGGAAGATAAAGCTGCGGCCGATGTATCGGTTTTTCACAAAGCCCGTGGCAATGGGGATGCCGCTTTCCAGGGAGTAGCCCATGGCTGCCTCCAGGCCGCTGTCCGGTACGCCGCAGACCAAATCCGCCTCCACGGGGTGCTCCCGGGCCAGCATGCGGCCCATGTTCAGCCGCGCCTCGTAGACGCTGAGCCCGTCCAGCACGGAGTCCGGCCGGGCAAAGTACACGTATTCAAAGACGCACAGGCTGTGGGGCGCCCGCAGGCAGATTTCGCTGTGGACCACTTTGCCGTCTTCGATGAGCACCGCCTCGCCGGGCTGGATGTCCCGCACAAAGCGGAAGCCGCAGCTGTCCAGGGCGCAGCTCTCCGAGGCCACCGCCACGCCGCTGCCGTTCTCCCCCAGGCACAGGGGACGGTAGCCGTTGGGGTCCCGGATGGCCACCAGCTTCCCGCCCCCGCCCAGCACCACCAGGGAGTAGGCCCCCGCCAGCAGCTTGCAGGCCTCCTTCACGCCGGTGAGCAAATCCCCCAGGCGGATGGTCTTGTAGGCGATGAGGGAGGAGACCACCTCGCTGTCGCTGGTGGCGGAGAAGTCCAGCCCAAAGGGCGTCAGCTTCTCCCGAATTTCCTTGGCGTTCACCACGTTGCCGTTGTGGGCGGTGGCAATGCGCCCGGTGAGGAATTCCGTCACAAAGGGCTGTACGTTCCGCGCCGTGTTGGAGCCCGTGGTGGAGTACCGCGCGTGGCCGATGGCCTGCCGGGCCGGGGGCATCTTCTCCATCACCTGGGGCGGGAAGGCCTCCGTCACCAGGCCCACGTCCTTGTGGCAGACGATGGCGTTGCCCCGGGCTGCGGCAATGCCCGCGCCCTCCTGGCCCCGGTGCTGCATGGCCAGCAGCCCGTTGTAGCAGATGCCCGGCGCCTCCTCCTGGGCGTGTTTGTGTAAGCTGACGCCGAACACGGCGCACTCCTCGTGGAGCTTTTGGACTTCCGTCAAAACCATTCCCCTTCCTTTCCCGCAGCGAGAGGGCTGCCGCAGTGGCAACCCCCTCTTTTTTATGGTATCATAGCGCTTCAGCCGTATTCCCGCAGGATTTCCTCCGCCACGGCCCGGCGGGTCTTGCGTTCCTCCATGGCCTGGCGCTCCATGTACTTGTGGGCGCTTTCCTCGTCCAGATGGAGGTACTCCACCAGCAGGCACTTCGCCCGGGAGACCACCCGCAATTCCTCCAGCTTTTGCCGGAGCTTCTCGTTCTCCGCCCGGTACCGCTCGGCCTTGGCCTGGCTGGCCAGCAGCAGCCCCACCGCCTGGGAGAACATTCCCCGGGAAAAGGGCCGCCCCAGCGTCAGCACCCCATAGGGGGATACCCGGGCGTTTACCTCCTCCCACTGGTCGCTTTTCACCGCCAGCAGCACCCCGGGGCCCTCCTCGGCGGCGTCCATGGCCAGCTGGTGGCCGAATTCATCGGGCAGGGGCGCGCTGACCACCACAGCGTCCCACGCCCCAGCGAGCAGCAGCCGCCTGGCCTCGCCGCCGCTGGCCGCGAAAGCCACCTCCCGGAAGCCCTCCTCCCCCAGGAGGCGCTCCCACTGGGCCCGGTTTTTCTCCCCGGGAAGGGCCACCAGCACCCGGCGGTCCGGGGCCGCGCCCTTAGCGCCCGGTGTAAGCACGGAGAATCTCCCTGGGCAGCAGCCCCTGCAGGAAGGCGCTCTCCTTGCACCGGGCCTTGGCCTCCCCCAGGGAGGCTGCCAAAGGCTGGCCGGTTTCCAGCCCGGCGGGGGAGAGGCCCCGCTGTACCCCATCTACCCCGGCGTAAATCAGCAGGGAGAAGGCCAGGTAGGGGTTGGCGGCGCCGTCGGCGGCGGAGAGCTCCAGGCGGCCGTCGGCTTTGCGGCGCAGCAAGGCGCCCCGGCCCGTGTCCGCCCAGGAGACCGAGGCCGGCGCCCCAAAGGTGCCCAGCCGCTCGTAGGATTCCTCCCGGGGATTGAAGAACACCTGCATCTCCTGGAAGCGCTCCAGCACCCCAGCCAAAAAGGCGTCGGCGCAGCTTTCGCCCTGTTGGGTGGGCCGCATGGCAATGCGGAAGCCGTTGCCCGCCTGGTCTGGGATGGGCTTGGGGGAGAAGGCGGCCCACAGCCCGTTGCGGACGGCCATCATCTTCACCACCGAGCGGAAGGTGATGACGTTGTCCGCGCACGCCAAGGCCGGGCCGGGGGCAAAGTCAATGCGGTTCTGCCCCGGGCCGCTGATGTGCTGGGAGTACTGGGGCTCAATGCCCATGGCCTCCAAGGTCAGGCAGATGTCCCGGCGCACGTCCTCGCCCCGGTCCTCGGGGGCCTCGTCCAGAAAGCCCGCGCTGTCAAAGGGGATGTCCGTGGGCTCCCCCTCCTCGTCGGTGCGGAACAAGTAGAAATCGTTTTCCGCGCCAAAGTTCACCTTTACGCCCCGCTCCTTGGCGTAGGCCACCGCGTCCCGCAGGATTTTCCGGCCGTCCTGGGCAAACTCCTGGCCCGCCTCGTCCTTGATGTGGCAGTAAAACCGGGCCACCCGCCCGTGGGAGGGCCGCCAGGGCAGCAGGGAGATGGTGTCCGTGTCAGGGAAGAGGAACAGCTCGCTGTCCCCCGGCTTGTAAAAGCCCTCAATGCGGGAGGCGTCCACCGCGATGCCCTGGGCAAAGGCCCGGGGCAGCACCGAGGGCAGCACCGAAATAATCTTCTGGCTGCCGAACACATCGCAAAAGGAGAACTTGATAAACTTCACGTCGTTGTCGTTGATAAACTCTTGTATGTCCGCTTCCGAGTAGCGCACACCACCGCCGCCTTTCCTGTGGGTTTCTTTCTTATAGTATACACTGGTTTCCCCGGCAATGCAAAGCACGGCTCACTCCCCGGCGTGGCGCACCCCTAAGACGCGCAGCTCCGCCTCGGTCAGGCCCACGCCCCGCAGCATCAGCCGGTTGCCCCGGGCCGCCTCGATGGAGTTGATGCCCATGCCGCCCATCATCTCCTTGATTTCGTGGGTCCAGGCGTTCACCAGGTTCACCAGGCGTTGGGTGCCGGTTTCCGGGTCCAGCCGCTCCACCAAATCGGGCCGCTGGGTGGCGATGCCCCAGTTGCACTTGCCGCTGTGGCAGCTGCGGCACAGGTGGCAGCCCAAAGCCAGCAGCGCCGCCGTGCCGATGTACACCGCGTCCGCCCCCAGCAGGATGGCCTTCAGGGCGTCGGCGCTGGAGCGGATGGAACCGCCCACCACCAAAGACACGTTCTCCCGGATGCCCTCCTCCCGCAGCCGCTGGTCCACCGCGGCCAGGGCCAGCTCAATGGGGATGCCCACGTTGTCCCGGATGCGGGTGGGCGCCGCGCCGGTGCCGCCCCGGAAGCCGTCAATGGCGATGATGTCCGCGCCGCTGCGGGCAATGCCGCTGGCGATGGCCGCCACGTTGTGCACCGCGGCCACCTTTACCAGCACCGGTTTCTCATAGCGGGTGGCCTCTTTCAAGGAGAACACCAGCTGGCGCAAATCCTCAATGGAGTAGATGTCGTGGTGGGGGGCGGGGGAGATGGCGTCGGTACCCTGGGGAATCATCCGGGTGCGGGACACGTCCCCCACGATTTTTGCCCCAGGCAGGTGGCCGCCAATGCCGGGCTTGGCCCCCTGGCCCATCTTGATTTCAATGGCCGCCCCGGCGCTGAGATAGTCCTTGTGCACCCCAAACCGCCCCGAGGCCACCTGCACAATGGTGTGTTCCCCATATTGGTAGAAGTCCTGGTGCAGGCCGCCCTCGCCGGTGTTGTAGTAGATGCCCAGCTGTTCCGCGGCCCGGGCCAGGCAGGCGTGGGCGTTGTAGCTGATGGAGCCGTAGCTCATGGCGGAAAACAGGATGGGGGTGGAGAGCTCCAGCTGGGGCGGCAGGTCGGGGACGATGTTCCCCGCGCTATCCCGGCGGATGTGGGTGGGCTTGCGGCCCAAAAAGGTCTTGGTCTCCATGGGCTCCCGCAGGGGGTCGATGGAGGGGTTCGTCACCTGGGAGGCGTTTATCAAGAGCTTATCCCAGTAGACGGGGTACGCCTGGGGGTTGCCCATAGAGGAGAGCAGCACGCCGCCGCTTTCCGCCTGGCGGTACACCTCTTGGATGGCCTGGCCAGACCAGTTGCCGTTCTCCCGGAAGGTGTGGTCCGTCTTGACGATTTTCAGCGCCCGGGTGGGGCACAGGGCCACGCACCGGTGGCAGTTGACGCACTGGCTCTCGTCGGCCACCATCTTTTTCAAAGCTGCGTCGTACCGGTGCACCCCGTTGGCGCACTGGCGCTCGCACACCCGACAGTTGGTGCACCGGTCCAGGTTGCGCACCACCTCATAGGGGGGATAAATCATGTTCAGCGCCATGCCCTCACCTCCTTTCCTCGGGCAGCGCGCCCTGGTTGACACGGTAGACCACCGGCTCCCCGCCCCGGGGGTAGTACAGGGTGTCCAGCTCCGGCTCTATGGCCCGGATGGCGCTCTCCTCGCTGGCGATGTACACGGTGTCGCCCCGCTCGCCCACCACCATGCTGCGCAGCTTCAATCTGTCGTTTAAAGCCAGTATGCCTCCGGTAAAGCCCACCAAAATGGAGAAGGGCCCGGTGATAAGCATCCCGCCAAAGGCCGCCCGCAGGTACGTCATGCGGGCTTTTTCCTTTTCCTCCATGCGGCCGATGGTGCTCCAGAAGGGCGCCGCGATAACGCTGGCCGCCTCCTCGTAGGAGAGCCCCCGCCGCCGCACCAGGAAGTCGATGATATAGGTGATGACTTCCGTGTCCGTCAGCAGGTTGCACTGGTAGCCGTACATCTCAATGGCCCGGCGGTTGGCGTCGTAGGAGGAAATTTCCCCATTGTGCACCACGCTGCGGTCCAGCAGGGCAAAGGGATGGGCCCCGCCCCACCAGCCCGGGGTGTTGGTGGGATAGCGCCCGTGGGCCGTCCAGCAGTAGCCCTTGTAGTCCTCCAGGCGGTAAAATTCCCCCACGTCCTCGGGGTAGCCCACCGCCTTGAACACGCCCATGTCCTTGCCGGAGGAGAAGATGTACGCCCCGTCAATCTGGGAGTTCACCCGGATGACGCACCGGGACACAAAGGTGTCCTCGTCCAGCTGGCTTTCGGCCAGCTTGGTGTGCAGGGGCTCCACAAAGTACCGCCAAATCAAGGGCTCATCCTTGATTTTCGGCGTCTTGCGGGTGGGGATTTTCGAGAGGTTCACCACGTCGAAGTGCTCGTTGATGAATGCCTCGCACACATCCTTAGCCTGCTTCCCCTGGTAAAACACGTGGAGGGCGTAGAGGTTCTTGTACTCCGGGTAGATGCCATAGGCCGCAAAGCCGCCGCCCAGGCCGTTGGAGCGGTCGTGCATCAGGGCGATGGAGCGGATGATGTCCTCGCCGCTGCGGCGCTGGCCGCTTTTGGAAAAGATGGAGGATACCGCGCACCCCGCGGGGATGCGGGCGCCGTCCAAGCCTTCTCGCAGCATGTTCCTAACCTGCCTTTCTCTGCCGGGCGTTTCCCTCCTGGGCCCCGGCCTGCATTTTCCCATGCAATCCCCCTTCCTGGAAAATGCAGAACGCCGCTTGCCGCCCTGCATCTCCCAGAAAAAAGGGGGAATGAAAAAAACGCCCGGGCGCCACAGGATACACAAATCCCATGGGCCCAGACGCCTTTGTCTGTATGGAGAATTATAATACGAACCTGTGGCTTTGTCAACGGGGTTTTGCAATTTACCGTGATAAAACTTTCAAAATGGGCCGGCGTCCTGTTTGCGCCAGCCCCCTTTTCAAACCCGGGCGGTTCGTGGTATGATAGGGGAAATCACTTTGCAAAGGAGGGGCAGCTGTGCTTCACACCATCCTGTGGGACTGGAACGGTACGCTCTTAGACGACGTGGAGGTGGCCCTGGCCGCCATGAACGAGATGCTCGCCCGCCGGGGCCTGCCCCTTCTGCAGGGCCGGGAGCCCTACCGGGACATCTTCACGTTCCCCGTGCGGGAATACTACACCGCCGCCGGGCTGGACTTGTCCGCCGAGCCCTTCGAATCCCTGGCCGTGGAGTGGACCGGCCTCTACCACCGCTTTTACCCCCGCTGCGGCCTGTTCCCCGCGGCACGGGAGGTGCTTCAGGCGGTGGGGGAGATGGGCCTGGAGCAGGCAATCGTCTCCGCCTCCCACCAGCAGGCGCTGGACAGCCAGGTGGAGGAGCAGGGCCTGGGCGGATTTTTCCAGGCCCGGCTGGGCATCTCGGACATCTACGCCGGAAGCAAAGCGGGCCTGGCCCAGCGCTATCTGGAAAGCCAGGGCGTCCCGCCGGAGCAGGCCTTATTGATAGGGGACACCCTCCACGACTGGGAGGTAGCCCAAGAGGCCGGCTGCCCCTGCGTGCTGCTGGCCCAGGGCCACCAAAGCCGCGCCCGCCTGGAAACCGCCGGCCTCCCCGTGCTGGAGAGCCTCGCCCAGGTGCCGGCGTTTTTGCGAGGCCTGCAAGCTTAACCCTCCGCCGGAAACAGAAAGGACGCGCCGCCCCAAAAGCCGCGCGTCCCGTAACAGCCAACGGGCTGCCGCATGTTGCGGCGGCTCTTTTTATGCCTGTCTCAAGTGTTTCGATAAATATCAAACTAAATTTTGGCACCGCCGCACCTTTCTGCTATGCTAAAATTGTTTCGATAAATATCAAATTGGAATTGCAGAAAGGAGGCACAACAGTGAAATGGGAGATTTTGAAAAAGAAATGGAAGCGCTGGCGGCATGGCCGCGCCATCGCCCGGGCGCCCGCCTGGGACTGCCGGGAGGAACGGGCTTCCCGAACCCATCGCCAAACGGACCAGGCAGCTGCCTGGAAAACAATCCGGCGGGGAAGAAAAACACTTTGATAAATATCAAATTAAATCTTGACAAACCCCCACCGAGCTGGTATGCTTAATCCAGTTCGATACATGCAAAAATAAATCTTGCGAAGGAAGGCGAACACGTTGAAAAAGGAGATTTGGCTCAACTATTTAGAAAGCCAGGTGGAGCGCTGCCGCCAGGAGGGGGAGGCCCTCTCCCAGGACTGCCGGGAGGATGAGGCCCGCCGGGCGAAAATCCAGGGGAATATCTTCCAGATTTGCGCCACGGTGTACCAGGCCCTGGAAGCCCACCTGCCGCCCCAGGAGCTGGAGGCCGCCTACCACCGGAAGCTGGAAGCTTTGCCGGAGAATTGGCGGGCCGCCCGGGATATGGCCCAAGCCCACGGGGATATGGCCCGGGCCGCCGTGGAGGAGTGGAAGCTGGAAGCCTGGCAGCAGGCCTGGGACCAGCTGGGAAAGGAGGCGTAACCCATGACAGAGGAACAGGCGTTAAAACTATTCAAAGGCTTGGCGGACCGCTCCCGGCTGCAAATCCTCAAATCCCTGCTGGAGGAGGATATGTACGTGGAGCGCCTGGCCCAGCGGTTGGAGCTCACCCCGGCCACGGTGTCTTTCCATTTAAAAAAGCTGATGGACGCCGGGGCAGTCTCCTCCCGCCGGGAGCAGTACTACACCATGTACTCTATCAATAAAGAGGTGTTCCAGTGCCGCATTTTGGACATCCTGGGGGAGAAGTCCTCCGACGCCCAGCGCCAGCAGGAGCGGGAGGCCCGCTACCGCCAGCGGGTGCTGGACAGCTTTTTTGAGTACGGCCGGCTCAAGTCCATCCCCGCCCAGCGGAAGAAGGAGCGCATCTGCCTGGAGGAAATCGCCAAGGAGCTGGAGCTGGGCCGCCCCTATCCCGAGCGGGAGCTCAACCAGGTGCTGCTGCGCTTCCACCAGGACTACTGCACCCTGCGCCGGGACATGATTAGCGAGGGCATCCTCCGCCGGGAGGAGGGCCTTTACACCCGCCTGGTCTAGGGCGGGAAGGGCCCCTTTGGAAAAATGAGAGAAACAGGGCTTGACAATCCAGCCTTAGGAAAGTATAATTATTTCTGTTGTACTGGTAATGCCTACGACGAAACAACCCCTGCCTTGTGGCGGATGGGAGGGATATACAAATGGCTGAGATCCGGCTCAAGGAAAACGAATCTCTGGACAGCGCGCTCCGTCGCTTTAAAAAGCAGTGTGCCAGAGCGGGCGTCATCCAAGAGGTCCGTAAGAGAGAGGCTTACGAAAAGCCCTCTGTCAAGCGTAAGAAGAAGTCAGAAGCAGCTCGCAAGCGCAAGTACAAATAAGCTGCTCACATTTTCCTTCGAAAGCGGGCAGTTTCTGCCCGCTTTTTTGTGTTCTAAAACTGTATGAGGAGAGGCCCAGATGCACATTTTTCAGCCCACCGCTGTGCGGGAGCGCGTTACAGAGATCACCCCCCAGTTCCTACAGAGCCTCGGGGTGCGCGCCCTGCTCTTAGATGTGGACAACACGTTGGCCACCTACACCTCCCACGCCCCTTCCCCGGGGGCCCTGGAGTGGGTGAAGGCCATGGGAGAAGCCGGTTTCCGGATGATTATCATCTCCAACAACTTTAAAGGCCGGGTGGGCTCCTTTGGGGCGGTGTTCGGCCTGGATACCTTAAGCTTCGCCTTAAAGCCCCTGCCGGTGGGGTACCTGCGGGCGGCCAAGCGGCTGCGGGTAAAGCCCCAGGAGTGCGTCATCATCGGGGACCAGATTTTCACCGACATCGTGGGGGCCAACCTGTGCGGGATGAAGTCTGTTTTGCTCAGCCCCATCGAGCCAGAGGAGGGCTTCACCTTCAAGGTCCGCAGGCATTTCGAGCGTGGCCTGCGGGAAAAATTTTCTTCGAGAAAGGAAGTTTTGAAATGAAAAACCCTGTGGAACGCCTTGCCGATACCTTGATCCACGGCGACAGCCAAAAGGCCGCCCTGGTTTTTTCCGAGAAAAACCGCCGCTATTTCACCCAGTTCCCCGCCACCGACGGCGCTTTGCTGGTCACGGCGGAAGAGGCCTACCTGCTGATGGACTTCCGCTATGAGGAGGCCGCCCGCTACAAGGCCCAGTACTGCACTGTGGTGGGGTTTGATTCCCTCATGGGCAAGCTCCAGGAGCTGCTGCTGAAGCACGGCGTCCAAGAGGTGTACATGGAGTGCGAGCAGCTCTCCGTGGCCCAGGCCCGTCGCTTTGAGGAGGCTTTCCAGAAGGTGGGCGTCCAGGCGGTGCTGGACAGCACCTTGGACAACGCCATCCGGGACCAGCGGATGATCAAGTCCCCCGAGGAGGTCAAGAAGATTGAGGCCTCCCAGGAGATTACCGACGCCGCCTTCCAGCACATCCTGCCCTACATCAAAGAGGGCGTCACCGAGCGGGACCTGGCCTTGGAGATCGAGTTCTTCATGCGCAAGCAGGGCGCCGAGAACGTGGCCTTCGAGCTGATTGTGGCCGCAGGCAAAAACGGCTCCCAGTGCCACGCCGTCCCCTCTGACAACCAGGTGCACAAGGGCGATTTCATCACCATGGATACCGGCGCCCTGTTGGATGGCTACCACTCCGACATGACCCGCACCGTGGCCCTGGGCCAGGTCAGCGATGAGCAGAAGGCCGTGTACGACACCGTGCTCAAGGCCCATCTGGCCGTCATCGATTACGTCAAGCCCGGCGTTGTCTGCAGCGATGTGGACAAGGTGGCCCGGGACATCATCGAGAAGGACTACCCCGGCACCTTCGGCCACGGCCTGGGCCACGGGGTTGGCTTTGAAATCCACGAGTGGCCCCGCTTTGGCCGTGGGGATTCCACTTTGGCCGCCGAGGGCATGGTGGTCACCGACGAGCCCGGCATCTACCTGCCCGCCAAGTACGGCGTGCGCATCGAGGACATGCTGCTGGTCACCGCCGATGGCTGCCGCAGCCTGACCAAGTCCCCCAAGGAGCTCATCTGCCTGTAATGGGCGGAAACTCCCAGGAAATGGCTTGCATTCCGGGGAAGAATCCTGTACAATAGAAGAAGAGAAAGAATTTGGAGGTTGTTAAAATATGGTAACCGCAGGCGATTTTAGAAACGGCGTGACCTTCGAGATGGATGGCGGCGTCTACTCCATCATCGAGTTCCAGCACGTAAAGCCCGGCAAGGGCGCTGCTTTCGTGCGCACCAAAATCCGCAACGTCATCACCGGCGCTGTCACTGAAAAGACCTTTAACCCCAGCGATAAGTATCCCACCGCTTATATCGAGCGCAAGGATATGCAGTACCTCTACAGCGATGGGGATTTGTACTACTTCATGGACAACGAGTCCTACGAGCAGATGCCCATCAACGGCAGCGTCCTGGGCGACAACTTCAAGTTTGTCAAGGAGAACATGGACTGCAAGGTGCTCTCCTACAAGGGCAACGTGTTCGGCGTGGAGCCTCCCAACTTTGTGGAGCTGGAAGTTACCAAGACCGAGCCCGGCGTGCGCGGCGACACCGCTACCAACACCTTGAAGCCCGCCACCCTGGAGACCGGCGCGGAAATCCGCGTGCCCCTGTTCATCAACGAGGGCGAGATGATTCGCATCGACACCCGCACTGGGGAGTACATGGAGCGCGCCTAAAGCGCCCCATTTGCCCAAATACACCGCGTGGCGCTGCCGCCGCGAAACGGAAAGGGAGGAACGAACCATGACGAATTCTGAGAGAGCTTCTTATATCCGCGGCTTGATGGACGGCCTGGAGCTGGACCCCAACGCCAAGGAGACCAAGGTCCTCAATGCCATTGTGGAGCTGCTGGACGATTTGTGCCTGTCCGTGGAAGAACTGGATAACGACCTGGACGAGCTGTCCGAGCAGGTGGACGAGATTGACTACGACCTGGGCGAGCTGGAAGAGGACTACTACGAGCTGGAGGACGAGGATGAGTGCGGCTGTGGCTGCGGTCATCATCACCACCACGGCGACGACTTTGACGACGCCGAGTTCGAAGTGACCTGCCCCAGCTGCGGCGACACCATCCAGCTCAACGACGAGATGCTGGAAGAGGGCAGCATTGTCTGCCCCGGCTGCGGCGAGACTTTGGAGTTTGACTTCGACGACGACGAGGAAGAGCCCGAAGCCCCCACCGAGGAGTAAAATCCCGCAACAGAAAAAGCCCTCCCACGCGGGAGGGCTTTTTTGCGTCCTCTCTTGACAAACATCTCCCCAAAGGTTTATGCTAAACCTAGGAGATTGCTTGGAAAGGAGAGCTGTGCCATGCGAAAATGGAAAATCCGGTTTGTGCTGCCGGTGTGCCTGTGCTGCCTCCTGGTCTGCGGGATGGCTGTGGGCTCCCGCTACGCCTGGGGCGTCACCTTGATGCAGCGGGCCATGGCTGCCTCGTCCGCCTATCAGTACGCCCATGTGGTGCCTGCCGGGGAACTTGCCCAGGCCTTGGATGGGGATGCTTCCCTCTCCACCAGCCAGATTGTGGCGGCGGCGGAGCAGGTGCGCCAGGGGGTGGACGGGGATATGTCCCCCTACTTTGCCGGGGATTTGTCCCAGCGTTTTACCCAGAACTGCGTTTCCGCTTTGGAAGTCCCCCTGGAGTGGGGCTTCTCTGTGGACGCCGGCAACACCCACGGCCAGCTGCTCTCGGTAGAGAAGGAGTCGGATACAAGGGCCCGGGTGCGCTACCGCGTCACCAGTTGGCTGACCACCATTTACACCTATACCTCCAAGGGCCAGCCTTTCTACACCGTGGAGGTCCTCTGCAACCGGGATACCACCACAGCTTTGCTGGAAAACCAAAACGGCCAGTGGAAGGTCCTGGAGCAGGACATCGAAATCAAGGAGTTCGCCCCAGACAGCTACCAGCCCATCCAAGGCAGGTTTTCCACCTATCCAGAGGCCTTGGAGTTTGTAAACGCCCTGGACGTAAATTCCATAGACCCCTTTGTTTCGTGACAAAGAAAAGGAGCGGCTGCACCGCTCCTTTTTTGTATGTCCACAACCAATTGCCGAAAAACAGGAACCTTCTCACGCCCCCTTACAGGGGAGAACGGAAGATTGCCGCCGCGCTTTTCCCTCGGGTCAGCTCCGCGCTTCCTGCACCAAAGCCATGCACTCGCGGGCCCGCTGGGTGATGGCCGCCCAGTTGCCCTCGTTGATGTCCCCGGCGGGGCAGAGCCAGCTGCCGCCGCAGGCAATCACGTTGGGCTGGGAGAGGTACTCCTTCACATTGCTGGGGCTGATGCCGCCGGTGGGCATAAACTTCACCCCGCGGTAGGGGCCGTACAGCGCCTGGAGCATCTTCACGCCCCCCACCACCTCGGCGGGGAAGAGCTTCACCGTGGTCAGGCCCATGCCCATAGCCGCCTCCACCTCAGAGGGGGTGGCGCAGCCGGGGTAGACGGGCACGTTGTTTTTCACGCACCACTCCACCACGTCCCGGTTGGTGCCGGGGGAGATGACAGCCTTGGCGCCGCAGTCCACAGCCAGCTTGGCCTGCTCCACGCTGAGCACCGTGCCCGCGCAGACAAACATCTCCGGCAGTGCCTTGGCGATGTTCTCAATGGACTTGGCCGCCGCCGGGGTGCGGAACGTCACTTCCGCCGCGGGGATGCCGCCCTCCAGCAGGGCCCTGCCCAGGGAGACCGCCTTCTGTTCGTCCTCCAGTTTGATGACGGGAATCACGCCTGTGTCCCGCAAAACCTGTTCCACATTTGCCATAAGGATACCCTTCCTTTCTCAGCGTTAGTCCATGTAGCCGCCCTTCATGGGGGAGGCAGCGTTTTTTGTGAATAAGCCCAAGGCGCCGGTGGTGTACTTGGGCGGCCGGGGCTGCCAGCGCTCTTTCCGGCGAGCCAGCTCCGCGGCGATTTCCTCCTCGGTGGCCTCCTTGCCGTGGATGCCGCAGATGCGCAGCACCCGCCCGGGAATGTCCACCTGAATCAGGTCGCCCTCCTCCACCAAGGCGATGGGCCCGCCCTCGGCGGCCTCGGGGGAGACGTGGCCAATGGCCGGCCCCTTGCTGGCCCCGGAGAACCGCCCGTCGGTAATCAGGGCAATGGAGGCGGAAAGCGCCGGGTCCGAGGAGATGGCCTCGGTGGTGTAGAACATCTCCGGCATGCCGCTGCCCTTGGGCCCCTCATACCGGATGAGCACCGCGTCCCCCGGCTGGATGCGGTGGTGGAGGATGGCGTCGATGGCCTCCTCCTCGCAGTCAAAGGGCCGGGCCTTCAAGATGGCCTGGTGCATCTCCTTGGGCACGGCGCTGTGCTTGACCACGCTGCCCTGGGGCGCCAGGTTGCCCTTCAGCACGGCGATGGTGCCGTTTGTGCCAATGGGCTCCCCAAAGGTGCGGATGATGTCCGTGCGCCGCAGGCCGGTCTTTTTCAGCAGCTCCTCGCAGCGCTCGTAGAAGCCGTTGTGCTTCAGCTCCTCCAGGTTTTCGCCCAGGGTCTTGCCGGTGACGGTCATCACGTCCAGGTGCAGCATGGACTTGATTTCCTCCATGATCCGGGGCACGCCCCCGGCGTAGTAGAAGTACTCCGCGGGCCAGCGCCCGGCGGGGCGGATGTCCAGCAGATAGTGGGCGCCCCGGTGCATCCTGTCAAAGGAGTCCGCGTCCAGCTCCACGCCGAACTCCCGGGCAATGGCAGGCAGGTGCAGCAGCGTGTTGGTGGAGCCGGAAATGGCCGCGTGGACCATCACCGCGTTTTCAAAGCTCTTTTCCGTCACCATGTTCCGGGCGGTGATGCCTTCCACCGCCATCTGGGCGGCCCGGGCGCCTGCCTTGCGGGCCACCTCCACCAAATCCTCGCAGGTGGCGGGCATCAGGGCGCTGCCGGGCAGCATCAGCCCCAGGGCCTCGGCCATAATCTGCATGGTGGAGGCTGTCCCCATAAAGGAGCACGCCCCGCAGGAGGGGCAGGCGTGGTGCTTGTAAAAGGTGAACTGCTCCTCCGGTATCTCCCCCCGCTGGAACATGGCGCTGTACTTGCCGATTTGCTCCAGGGTCAGCAGGTCGGGGCCGGCTTCCATCACTCCGCCGGTGACCACAATGGAGGGGATGTTGATGCGCCCAATGGCCATCAGCTGGGCCGGCACGGATTTGTCGCAGCTGGCGATAAACACCCCGGCGTCAAAGGTGGTGGCGTTTGCGTGGATTTCAATCAAATTGGCGATGGTGTCCCGGCTCACCAAGGAGTAGTTGCCGCCGTCGTGGCCCTGGCTCATGCCGTCGCACATGTCCGTGGCAAAGTACAGCGCGGATTTCGCCCCCGCCGCGTCGGCTGCCTTGGCCGCCTCTTGGGCAAACTGCAACAGGTGGGCGCTGCCGGGATGGCTCTGGCCGTAGGTGCTCTCAATGAGCACCTGGGGCTTTTCCAAGTCCTGGGCGGTCCAGCCCATTCCCATGCGCAGGGGGTCCATCTCCGGGGCCAGGCGCCGGGTCTCTTGGCTTTTCAGATTCATAGAAATCCCTCCCAAAGGGGCCAGGCCCCTTTCCAAAGGATGTGTGTCTCTTTCCAGCTCATTATACAATATCTGGGGCACCCAGCGCAAGGAGCGCCACAAATTTAATTTTCCCCCTCCCGCAAATTGACAATTCCCACCCGCGCCGGTATACTTAAATCATATGGAATTGGTGCATGGGAAAAAGGAGTGGAAATTTTGCGTTGTATCCCGCTGCAAGGCCTGCGTTTTGGCGAGGGCCTTCCGAAACTATGCGTGCCCCTTACAGGCAACGGCATGCCCGCGCTGCTCAGCGAGCTGCAGCAAGTGGCGGACTTGCCCGCGGACCTGTTCGAGTGGCGCCTGGATTGCTTTTTTGGCAACCCCCTGCCCGTGCTGCCTCAGGTTTTGGAAAACCTGGGGGACAAGCCCCTGCTGTGCACGCTGCGCACCCAGGGGGAGGGCGGGCAAGCCCGGCTTTCTCCCGAGGAGTATGAGCGGCGCTTGGTGGACTTGCTCCAAACCGGGGGCTTCGGCTTTGTGGATATAGAGCTCTCCTGCGGGGAGGAGCGCGCCGCCCGGCTGGCGGAGCTTGCCAAGTCCCGGGGCACTTCGGTGGTCCTGTCCAAGCACGACTTCCACCAGACGCCCCCGAAAGAGGAGATTGCCGCCACCCTCCGCCGCATGAAGGCGCTGGGGGCGGATTTGCCTAAATACGCCGTCATGCCCCGCACCCCCGGGGACGTGCTGGCCCTGCTCGCCGCCACGTGGGAGGCCAGCAGTGAGATTGGCCCGGTCATCACCATGAGCATGGGGGAGCTGGGCAAAATCACCCGGGCGGGAGGCGGGGTGTTCGGCTCTTGCCTGACCTTTGGCGCGGGGCTGAACGCCTCTGCCCCCGGCCAAATCGACGCGGAAAACCTCCGGGCCATCCTGGAGGACCTGCAGCCCTATGACAGCGGCGCCCGCGGCTGTTGAACTTTTTGCGTACCCCTTTGTAATGGAAAGGATTTTGTCCCATGAAAAACGACATCGATGCCATCCTGGACTCCATGTTCCGGGGTGGCAGGCTCCATTTTAAAAGCAGCCAGCCCGGGGAGAAGGAGAGGGGGGAGAAGCCCCGCACGGCGCCCCCTGCCCAGGGGCCTATCGAGGCGGCAGCCGCCAACGCCCAGCAAGCCCAGCAAGCCTTGGACGCCGTAGAGCGCACCGGCGACAGCCTGTCGGAATCCCTCCAAGCCAGCCTGGAGCGGCTGACCCAGGAGGCCAAAGCCGATATGGCCGATTTGGAGCGCCACCTCCGCCAGGACGGCGTGGACACCACCGCCGTCTCCCGCAACGCCGGGGACCCGGTGGATTTGGAGCTGGCCTTCCAGGTGGCCCGCCAGGAGGCCGGCGCCTTGGTCCTGGGCCAGGAGGAATTCTTGGACGGGCTGCTCATCGCCTTTAAGCGGCCCTTTGTGGCCGGCACCCGGGAGGACCGCCCCCTGTGCCGGGCAGTGGTCTCCGGCCCCCACGGCACGGGACGCCACAGCGCGCTGCGGTGCTTCACCGCCTCTTTGGGGCGGCAGGGCGTGCTGAAAAGCCCCAAAACCGCCTTGCTGGACTTGTCCCGCTACAGCGCCACAGGCTCGGAAAAGCTTTTCATCCAGGACTTCTACGCCGCCGTGAAAAGCGGTGCGGCCGCCCTGGTGCTGGAGCACTGGGAGAAGTGCCACACCGGGGTGCTCTCCATGGTGGCCTCCCTGTTCCGGGAGGGGGAAATCCCCCTGCCCAGCCGCTACGCCGAGCAAAAGGGCATGCTGGTGGAAATCGGCACGGCCTTGGTGCCGGGGGCCGTCTCCACCTTGTCCGCGGGAGGGAAGTACCTCTTTTTGCTCACGGACCAGCCCGCCTCCAAGCTGGTGGACGCTTTCGGCGCGCCCTTCCTGGCTGCGCTGGACGACCAGTGCCAGACAAAGCCCTTTACCCGCCAGTCCCTGGAGGAGATTGCCCGCCGGGAGCTGGAAGACCTGGCCGCCCGCTGCCAGAAGCAGCTGCAAATGAAGCTCTCCTTTGACGGGGCGGCGGTGTCCGCCCTGGCGGACCGCTTCACCCCGGACCAGGGCGCCTTCGCCTTAAAGGAGAGCGCCGACGGCCTGTACCGCACCCTCAGCGAGGAGAAGCTCCGCAAAAGCCTGGGCCCGGTGGAGGGCCGGGTCCTGGTGGAGGAGGGCGCCCTGCTGGTGGAGTACGTCCAGGCGGGCCTTGCCACCCGGGTGGGCAGAAAGGCCGGTTCCTCCGCACGGGATGCCGCCGTGGCCGCCGTGCGGGAGGAGCTCGCCCAAATCGTGGGCCTCCAGCCGGTGAAGGACTACATCCTCTCCCTGGAGGATAACTTCAAAATCCAGCAGCTGCGCCGGGAGCGGGGCCTCAAGGCCGACTCCCCCTCCATGCACATGATATTCACCGGCAACCCCGGCACAGGCAAGACCACCGTGGCCCGCATCGTCTCCCGGTACCTCAAAGCCATTGGCGTGCTGGAGGGCGGCCAGCTGGTGGAAGTCACCCGGGGCGACCTGGTGGGCCAGTACGTGGGCCACACCGCGCCCCTCACCCAAAAGGCCATCCAGTCCGCCTTGGGCGGCGTGCTGTTCATCGACGAGGCCTACTCCCTCTACCGGGGCAAGGACGACAGCTTCGGCCTGGAGGCCATTGACACGTTGGTGAAAGGCATGGAGGACCACCGGGACGACTTGGTGGTCATCTTGGCGGGCTACTCCCGGGAGATGGAGGAGTTTCTCACCGCCAACTCCGGCCTGCGCTCCCGCTTCCCCAATATCATCGAGTTCCCCGACTACACCGCCGGGGAGCTGGTGGAAATCACCAAGAGCATTGTGGCCTCCAAGGGCTACCGCCTGGCCCCTGCCTGCGAAATCCCCCTGCTGGCCTACTACCAGCGCCAGCAGCAGGAGGGCGACCCCCGCACCAACGGCAACGGCCGCATGGCCCGCAACAAGGTGGAGGAAGCCGTCATCGCCTGTTCCCGCCGGAACGTCCGCACCCCCGAGGCCCAGCGGGACTTGGAGCTGCTCCTGCCGGAGGACTTCGGCTTTTAAGACCCCCTTCATGCAAAGGATACGCGAAAACACCGCAAGAAAAAGGACATCCCAAAAGCTCGGGATGTCCTTTTTTGCTTGTCTTTTTGCTTATTCCTTCTCCAGCACCTTTACGATCTCCCCAATGAACATGCGGTGCAGGTCGTTGTCATACCACTTCTCCAGCAAGCCCTTGTCCAGGAAGGCGCTTTTCTCCATATCCTGGCGGTACAGCTTGCGGCAGAGGAACACCAGCCGCGCCTGCTCGTAATAGGGGGCGGCCTGGTCGAAGCAGGGGGTCAGGCCGGTGGCGGCGTCCTTGTCCACGTCCCGGCCGGATTTGCTCCCGCACAAGCTCAAAGCCTGGCGGTACTCCGGGCCGAAGAAGCACAGGGAGTAGTACTCCTCCCGCTCCACAAACTCCAGCGTGTACCGCTGGGGCCGGATGTAAATGGTGGACACATACTTGCCCCACAGCTCGCCCACGCCGCCCCAGCTGGCGGTCATGGTGTTGTGCTTCTCCGCGTCCCCGGCGGTGATGAGCATCCAGTCCTTGTTGATCAAGGTGAAGGGGTTGTCTTTCAGCTGTTCTACAGAGATTTCGCGAAACGCCATAGCTTACCATCCTTTCCAAAAATAGGCTGCCTTTCAGTCTATGCCGGCCATTCTCCCTTCTTCACACGACAAAGCCGCCCAGTGGGAACTCCCATGGCGGCTTTGTGAAAAGGAGGGAAGATAGAATCGTGGCCAGGCCGCCCCAGGCAATGCCCAGGGGCTTATCCTTATTATATCATAAAAAACTAAAAAAGCAAGCTTATATTTTGGTGAGTTTCCTAGAAATGTGCCGGAAAAAGGGCCTCCACCCCAGCGGAAGCCCTTTCGCCTTCTCTTTACAACAAAACGGGAATCACTCCACCAAATGCCCCTCAGTCCACTGGAAGGCGGCCTGGCACACGTCCTTTACGCAGCCCTGGTCAATGGGGGAGCGCAGGTCCACAGAGTGGGCCAAGTCCACAAAGGTCTTGGTGCCGCCCTGGCGCACAAAGGCCATGTACTTCTCCCAGGCCTTCTCCCTATCCTCCAGGGACAGGGCGTAGAACTGCAGGCTCATCACCTGGGCCATGCAGTAGTCGATATAGTAGAAGGGGTACAGGTAGATGTGCAGCTGCCGCTGCCAGCCGGCGCCCCGGCCGTAGAAGGGCAGGCCGTCAAAGTTGATATAGGGGCGGTAGCGGCCCTCCAGCTCCAGCCACTTCTGGTTGCGCTCCTCGGGGGTCATCTCCGGATGGCGGTAGACCTCCTCTTGGAAGTGGTCCACCAGGCAGCCGTAGGGGATGAACAGCAAAGCGTCCTCGGCGTGGGAGAGCTCGTACTTGTCGGTCAGCTCCCCAAAGAACAGGTGGTGCCAGGGGGCGGTGAGGAATTCCATGCTCATGGAGTGGGTCTCGGCGCCCTCCATGGTGGGGCAGCTCAACGCCCGCACCGCCACGGTCTGGCTGGCGATGAAGTCCGCGAAGGCGTGGCCCGCCTCGTGGGTGAGCACGTCCACGTCGCCGGAGGTGCCGTTGAAGTTGGAGAAGATAAAGGGGCACTGGTAGTCCGGCAGGCTGGTGCAGTAGCCGCCGGGGGCCTTGCCGTCCTTGGCCAGCACGTCAAAGAGCTCGTTGTCAAACATCAGGTGGATGAAATCCCGCGTCTCGGGGGAGAGCTCCTCGTACATCTTCTTGCCCGCTGCCAGGATTTCCTCCGGGGTGCCCTGGGGCGTGGCGGAGCCGTCCTTGTAGCTCAGGGCGTTGTCCGTAAAGGTGAAGTCCTCCCAGGCAATTCCCAGGCGCTTGGCCTGGCGCTCCTTGATTTTCACCGTCAGGGGAACCAAATCCCGCACCACCTGGTCCCGGAAGGAGGCCACGTCTGCGGGGGTGTAGCAGTTGCGCATCCGCCGGATGGCGCCCAGCTCCACAAAGCTTTCAAAGCCCAGGGCCTTGGCCTGCTGGGTGCGGTTCTTCACCAGCTTGTCAAAGAGCTCGTCGAACTGCTCCCGGTTCTCGTCGAAGAAGGAGCCCTCGGCCTCCAAAGCGGCCCGGCGGGTGGCCCGGTCGGTGCTCTCCTTGTAGGGGCCCAGCTGTGCCACGGTGACGGTCTTGCCCATAAAGGGGATTTGCGCGCTGGCGTACAGCTTCTGGTATTCGTTCGCCAGCCGGTTCTCCTCCTGCATCAGGGGGACAATCTCCGGGGAGAAGGCCTTCTCCTCCAGCTCCATGTTCTGGAACAGCAGCTTGCCCAGGCTCTCCTCCAGCTCCGCCCGGTAGGGGGAGGCCAGCAGCGCCTGGCGGAAGGGCTGCAGCTTTTCCTCCAGCAGGGGGGCCTGCTCGTCGTTGTAGTTGTTCTCCTCCTCGTAGAAGGCGTCCCGGGTGTCCACGGTGTGGCGGATGGAGCACAGCGTGGCCTGGGTGCTCAGGTGGGAGAGCAGCGTCTCATATTCCTTGTAAAGGGCCACCTGCTCCTGGGCGCTGGCAGCGCCCCGCAGGCGGGCGGTCAGGCTGTCCAGCTCCTTGGCGGCAGCGGCGTAGTCCGGCCGGGTGTAAGGCATTTCAGAAAATTTCATGTGGGTACATCCTTTCTTTCCTCCCCGCCCGCTGGGGCAGGGGACATTGCGTGTTCTTCTTCCCCCGGGGGAAGGGGCTCCCCCTTTAGGAACTCCATGCCGTGGAACATGATGGCCTCCGCGGCCCGGGCCATGTCCTCGGCAGGGGTGGCCATGCCCTCCTGCACCCACCGGCGCAGCAGCTCCATGTTGCCGCCGCTGGCAAAGGCGTAGAAGTATTCCAGCCGCTGGGGAGAGGCCTGGGGGAACTGCCGGGAATAGGCCAGCAGGCAGCTCTCCCGGCCGATGTTCAGCAGGCGCAGGGCAAAGTCCTTGTCGCCAAACTCCCCCAGCGTGACGGTGCACACGTCGGCGTTCTCCTGCAGGCAGCGGTAAATCCCCCGGGTGATTTCCAAGGGGGAGATGGCCTCCGGCCCCGGCTCCAGCAGGGGCGCCAAGGCGCGCTGGAAATCCTCCAGCATGTCCTCCTCTATCTTGGTCAGCAGGTCGTAGATGTCCTGGTAGTGGGCGTAAAAGGTGCTGCGGTTCACCCCGGCCTCCTGGCAGAGCTCCTTTACGGCAATGCGCTGGATGGGCTTTTCCCGCAGCAGCTTTGTAAAGGCCTGGCGGATGCGGGCCTTCGCCTGCTTCCCCCGGCTGGCCTGTGCTGTTTCTGGCAAGACGCTTCCCTCCCTGTTCCGGCATGGTCCATTGTCCCATTATAATATAAGAAATTCCAAAGCGCAATGGAGACGGGCAAATCTTCCCCCTTGCGCCCCTGGGGAGGCGGTGCTATACTAGGGGCAGATTGTATCGGAAAGGCGGCTTTTGCTATGGTAAAAGAGGAGGAGCGCATCTTCCAGGGCATTGTGTTCTGCCCCGGCGACCCGGAGCTGGTGGCCCTAAAGCTGCGCACCCACAACTTAAACGTGGACTACAACAACACCTACGAGGACGAGTACGAAAAGCGCGCTGCCATCCTGGGGGAAATCCTGGGGGAGATGGGGGAGGGAACCCGCATCCAGGGGCCCATCGCCTTCCACTATGGCAAGCACACCAAAATCGGCCGGAACTTTTTCGGCAACTTCAACCTGACCATCCAGGATGACGGCGAAGTCACCATTGGGGACCGGTGCAACTTTGGCCCCAATGTCACCATTGTCACGCCCATCCATCCCATGGTCCCCGAGGAGCGCAACGCCCTGCTGGGTCCCGATGGGAAGCCCAAGCGCCTGTGCTACGCCAAGCCCGTCCACATTGGCAGCGACGTGTGGCTGGGCGCCAACGTGGTGGTGTGCCCCGGCGTCACCATCGGGGACGGCTGCGTCATCGGCGCGGGGGCCGTGGTCACCCGGGACATCCCGCCCCGTACCTTCGCCGCGGGCAACCCCTGCCGGGTCATCCGGGAAATCACCGAACAGGACAGCATGGCCCACAAGCCGGAGATTTTGGCGGATTTCACCGTGCCCCAAAGCTTCGCGGGCTTGTACTGACACACAAAAAAGGCTCCCACGCCGGGGGCCTTTTTATGTCCGCTCCTTTTGAAAAATCCCACAAAAAAGGGGTAAGGGGCCGCTTTGGGAGGAAGCGGCCCCTTAAAAGAGGAAGTAAGGAGATAAAATGAGGATGTAATGAAAAAGATTTTGTCTAGTGGCCTTTTCTTGACCACGTTTATAGGATACCGGGAAAATGTGAAGGTTTTTTGAAGATTCCTGGAAATTTCCCTAAACATCCGGTTACATTCTCCTGGCTTTCCGCTCTTGACAAGGCCGCGCCACTCATGGTACACTATCAAGCGAAATGGGGGAGTAGCCGGCATGGCGCCATGCAGCTAAGTCAACATCTTGGGCGGGCCCGCGCCCTGGTTTAGCTTGAAACGGCAAGACCTGTGCTTTTTGCATAGGTCTTTTTTCATACCTTCCCCGTTGCGGGAGAGAATTGTTTTCAAAAAAGGAAGGATGAACGAAACAATGGAATTCTTGTGGGAAGGCCTGTTGTCCATCACCTGGCAGCAGGTAGTCATGTATGTGGTGGGCGCAGTGCTCATTTGGCTCGCCATCAAAAAAGAGTACGAGCCCACGCTGCTGTTGCCCATGGGCTTCGGCGCTATCCTGGTGAACCTGCCCAGCTCCGGCGTGCTCAACCAAATGATGGAGGGTGCCGGGGAAACCCATGGCATCATCCAGTGGCTGTTCGAGGTGGGCATCGAGACCTCCGAGGCGTTCCCGCTGCTGCTGTTTATTGGCATTGGCGCGATGATTGACTTTGGGCCTCTGCTTTCCAACCCGAAGATGTTCCTCTTCGGCGCTGCGGCGCAGTTTGGCATTTTCCTCACCATCGTCCTGGCCGCCCTGCTGGGCTTTGAGATTAAGGACGCCGCCTCCATCGGCATCATCGGCGCCGCCGACGGCCCCACCTCCATTTTGGTCAGCCAGGTGCTGGGCTCCAACTACATTGGGCCCATCGCGGTAGCCGCCTATTCCTACATGGCCCTGGTGCCCATCATCCAGCCCGCGGCCATCAAGTTGGTGACCACCAAGAAGGAGCGGGCCATCAAGATGGAGTACCGCCCCAATGCTGTGACCAAGACCACCCGCATTCTGTTCCCCATCATGGTCACCTTCGTGGCCGGCCTGGTGGCTCCCGCCTCTGTCTCTCTGGTGGGCTTCCTGATGTTCGGCAACCTCATCCGTGAGTGCGGCGTGCTCAACCGCCTGTCCGAAACGGCCCAGAATGATTTGGCCAACCTCATCACGCTGCTGCTGGGCATCACCATTGCCTTCTCCATGCGCGCCGACCAGTTCGTCACCGTGCAGACCATCATGATTATGGCCCTGGGCCTGGTGGCCTTTATCTTCGATACCATCGCCGGCGTGGTGTTCGCTAAGATTCTCAACATCTTCAGCCGCACCAAAATCAACCCCATGGTGGGCGCCGCTGGTATTTCCGCGTTCCCCATGTCCGCCCGTATCGTGGAGAAGATGGGCATTGCCGAGAACAACCAGAACCACCTGCTGATGCACGCCGTGGGCGCCAACGTCTCCGGCCAGATTGCCTCCGCTGTGGCTGGCGGCATTATTTTGGGCTTCTTTATGTAAGGTGAACATCTGGCGATGTTCACCCAGAGAAGACCTCGAACACGCAGTGTTCGCCTTTCCCGCCACGGCGGGAAAGTACCGGTCTTCTCTCCGGCAGCTTTCCGGCAATGGAAAGGAAGTGGCGTGAAGCACTTGCCTTTTTCCTACGGAAAAAGTACCGGAGTTCTCTACAGAGCAAGGAGCGGTTTTCCCGCCACGGCGGG
>OFMJ01000696.1_pt1 | contig 32116 bp, 35 predicted proteins | sample 1541801 | NCBI WGS metagenome assembly OFMJ01 (sample SAMN04209234, study PRJEB22552) | human gut metagenome | biome: gut; material: feces | host: Homo sapiens | place: USA: Oklahoma
ATGCGTTTGGTACAGCTCATAGAGCACACTGCTCAAACGTTGGTGTAACAGAATACGTTGAAACAGCAGCAGTTGGATACTTAATGCAGAAAGAAATCGATTTCCTTGGAAATGCGGTTGAAAATCCGGTCCGCCCATTCGTAGCAATCCTTGGCGGAGCAAAAGTTGCAGATAAATTAAACGTAATCTCTAACTTACTTGAGAAATGTGATACACTTATCATCGGTGGTGGTATGGCTTATACATTCTTAAAAGCACAGGGAAAAGAAATCGGAAAATCATTAGTAGATGATTCTAAGATTGATTACTGTAAAGAAATGATGGAAAAAGCTGAAAAATTAGGAAAGAAATTACTTCTTCCTGTTGATACAACAATTGCAGCAGACTTCCCGAACCCAATCGATGCACCGATCGAAGTATCTACAGTATCCGTAGATGAAATTCCGGTAGATATGGAAGGTATGGATATCGGACCGAAGACAGCAGAACTTTATGCAGAAGCGGTAAAATCTGCTAAGACAGTTGTATGGAATGGACCGATGGGTGTATTCGAGAACCCAACACTTGCAAAAGGAACAATTGCAGTTGCAGAAGCTCTTGCAGAGACAGACGCTACAACAATCATCGGTGGTGGTGATTCTGCAGCAGCAGTAAATCAGTTAGGATTCGGTGACAAAATGTCCCACATCTCAACAGGTGGCGGAGCTTCCCTTGAATTCTTAGAAGGTAAGGAATTACCGGGTGTAGCAGCAGCAAACAACCGATAGGCAACATCTCGCAGGGAATGGCTGCCTTACCATTCGTAGCAAGCTGTTACTTCTCGGAAGGAATATATGATTTTAGGAGAATGAATAAAATGGCAAGAAGAAAAATTATCGCTGGAAACTGGAAAATGAACATGACTCCAAGCGAAGCAGTTGAATTAGTAAATACATTAAAACCGTTAGTAGCAACAGAAGATGCAGACGTAGTATTCTGTGTACCTGCTATTGATATTATCCCGGCTATGGAAGCAGCAAAAGGAAGCAACATTGCAATCGGAGCTGAGAACATGTACTTTGAAGAAAAAGGTGCATACACAGGAGAAATTTCTCCGGCAATGCTTACAGATGTTGGAGTAAAATACGTGATCATCGGTCACTCTGAGAGAAGAGAATACTTTGCAGAGACAAACGAGACAGTAAATAAGAAAGTATTAAAAGCTTTCGAACACGGTATTACACCAATTATGTGCTGTGGTGAAACTCTTGAACAGAGAGAACAGGGCGTAACAATGGATTTCATTCGTCAGCAGGTAAAAGTTGGATTCCTGAACGTAACAGCAGATCAGGCTAAGACTGCAGTCATCGCTTACGAGCCAATTTGGGCTATCGGAACAGGAAAAACAGCTACAACAGAGCAGGCACAGGAAGTATGTAAAGCAATCCGTGAGTGTATCGCTGAAATCTATGATGAAGCTACAGCAGACGCAATCCGCATTCAGTACGGCGGATCTGTAAATGCTACAACAGCACCGGAATTATTTGCTCAGCCGGATATCGACGGTGGACTTGTTGGTGGAGCAGCATTAAAACCAGATTTTGGTAAGATTGTAAGCTGGAAATAATTTGAAAGTTTTAAAACTTTTGTAGAGAAATAAGAATTGAAAATTCCGCATGAGAAGGTTGTAATGCCTGTTTCATGCGGAGTTTTTTGCGTACGGAAAACGGAATGAAGTGATGATCAAGTTGAAAAATTGAGTTTGTAGAGTTAAAAATACTAGTATGTAGGTAAGGAATAGACTATAATTGAGATAACATTAGAAGATAGCATTAGATAAAGCAAGGAGGGACGGATGGACATTTACAGAGATATTGATATGAAACGTACCGGAGAGAAAATAAAGATCTTGATTGAGCAAAAAGGATTGTGTGTAAGAGATATACAGAATCAATTGTATTTGTCATGTCCACAACCAATATACCGGTGGCTGAAGGGACAGATACTTCCTTCGGTAAATCATTTGTTTGTGCTAAGTAAGATTTTGGGTGTACATATGGAGGAACTGCTTGTAGAGAAGCATAGGACATTCGAAGTAGAGCTCGGGAAGAGTTTTATTTATCATACAAAAAAACATATAATAAGATATTGCAGAAAATTAAAGTGTAATACGATATAAATTTATCATTTCAAATATGAGAACAGATAGGAGAAGGATATGTGGAACGATGAAAAAGATTACATTATGCGAATGATTAAAGAAATTTCAAGAGTCGTGTTTTGGTTAATGATCGGAAAACAGTATGTTCAGGTAGAATTGGAGGAGCAGAGCAAATATCAGGTTGCAGGAAAAGATCCGCAAGAATATAAACGCATGGTAGATCATGGAGAAATCAATGAAGCGGAGAATTTACTGCTTGATAATATCAATTATAGTAACAAAGAAGAAGTGGTAGCTGCAGTATTGTTTTATGAATATGTGGGAGCACAGACGGATGATTTCCTGACATCGCATAATTATTCAAAAGAAGAAGCACTGGATGGTATGAAGCAGTTAGCAAAAGAAGTAGGATATGATGGGATATGGGATGAGTTTTAGATGATAACACAGTATAAAATTGTTGAAAAGAATCATGAAATTTGTATCGCTGTGAAGCGTTCGGATAGAAGAACGATCGGGTTGGAAGTGAAACGGACAGGCGAAGTATTGGTAAGAACGCCCACAAATATGTCGGATAAAACACTGTCAGCATTTATAGAAAAACATAGAGCATGGATCATCAATAAAGTGCTCTTGACAATGGAAAAAAGAAAAAATGCAATAGAATTTCCAACGGCAGATGAATTGACTTATGAGGAGCTAGAAATGATTCAGGCAAAGATTTGGAACCGTGTTTCTTATTATAGAAAGCAAATGGAAGTGACGGTCGGAAGAATCACCATTCGCAATCAGAAAACGCGATGGGGGAGTTGTAGTTCTAAAGGAAACCTGAATTTTAATTACCGTTTATATTATTTGCCAGAGGAATTGTTGGATTACGTTGTTGTACATGAATTGGCACATAGGAGTCATATGAATCATTCTAAAGAGTTTTGGGAGGAAGTAGAAAAATATATGCCGGATTATAAAGAGAGAAAAAAGAGATTGGGGGAAATCAGATTATGAAAAAAATAATTGTAATAGGAAGTCCGGGATCGGGAAAAAGTACATTTTCAAGAAAATTGCGTGACAAAACGGGATTGCCGTTGTTTTATCTGGATATGTTGTGGCACAAACCGGACAAGACGAATATCTCTACAGGAGAATTTGATCACAGATTAGGAAAGATTATGCAACAGGATGAATGGATTATTGATGGAAATTATCTTCGGACGTTAGAAATGCGGCTGCAAGCATGTGATACAGTTTTCTTTTTAGATTATCCTTTAGAAGTTTGTCTGGAAGGTGCAAGGATGCGTATTGGAAGAGAACGGGAGGATATGCCGTGGAAAGAGACAGAATTTGATGAGGAATTTCATCAGTATATTGCGGATTTTCCGAAAAATCAACTGCCGCAGATGTATGAGATATTGGAACAATATAAAGAGGCAAAAAATATCATTACGTTTCATTCAAGAGAAGAATCAGAACAGTATTTACAGAAAATGTTTATGGAAAATTATCAGGAAGTTAATGCAAAAGTAGTGGATGCTTGGTGTAAGGATGGTTGGATATGGGGCAAGCCGGTTACACACGAAATTTATGCAGAAGCATTGAATGGAAAGTGGGATGTTTGTCTGACACCGACAAGAATGGTTCCACATGAGTGGTTTGGTAATTTGCATGGGAAGAAAGTATTGGGACTTGCGTCAGGAGGAGGGCAGCAGATACCTGTTTTTGCGGCCTTGGGAGCAGAGTGTACTGTACTGGATTATTCGACGAAACAATGTGAAAGCGAGAGAATGGTTGCAAAAAGAGAAGGGTATGTTGTTACGGTAATTCAGGGAGATATGACAAAGCAGCTTCCGTTTGAAAATGAGACGTTTGATCTTATTTTCCATCCGGTATCGAATTGTTATGTAGAAAATGTAGAGCCGATTTTTAAGGAATGCTATCGGGTTTTGAAAAAAGGAGGAATTTTCCTCGGTGGTTATGATATAGGAATTAATTATATTTTTGACGATTCGGAAAAAGAAGTCACATATTCTCTTCCATTTAATCCATTGAAGGATGAAAAAATATACGAAGATTCCCTAAAAAATGATTGGGGGATTCAGTTTTCGCATACATTGGAAGAACAGATTGGAGGTCAATTGAAAGCGGGATTTCGATTGACAGATTTGTATGAAGATACAAACGGAGAAGGAAATCTTCATGATCATCATGTGCCGAGTTTCGTCGCAACGCGGTTTGTAAAAGAGAAATAAAAGGAGGCATCTGTATGAATATTGGATTTTGGAGCTGCATTGTATTAGTACTGTGTTTTGGAATCCTTGGGATTCTATTTGGCGTATTCAAAGAAAAATCTGCGAGATTTGTTTCTGGATTTCATGAGCTTTCAAAGGAAGAACAGGATCTTTATGACAAAGACTGGATTGCCCGAGATATGAGGAATTCTTGTTTTCTCTGGATGACGGTGATGTTGGCCGGATCGGTGTTATCCTATGTTGTGACACCTTATATGGCGATAGGGGCATATGTACTCTGGTTAATCTTATTTTTGAAAGACGTACACATGGATACGAGAAAGGCGTTTCGGAAATATCTGAAACAATAACGAGGAGAGTACTGAAAAATGGAGAGAGATTATTTTTTACAGACAGAAAGAATAGGATTTTCCAAATGGAGAAACAGTGATATAGGACTTGCAAAACTTCTGTGGGGGAATCCGGAGGTAACAAGATTTATATGTGCTGCTGGAAAATTTAGCGAGAAAGATATTGTGGATCGATTGGATAGAGAGGTCTATAATGACAAAAAATATCAAGTTCAATACTGGCCTGTTTTTCAACTTTCTTCCAATGAGTTTATAGGATGCTGTGGGTTAAGACCGCGTGTGAAAATTGAATATGAAATCGGATTTCATTTCCGACCGGAATTTTGGGGACAGAGATATGCGAGCGAGGCTGCAAATGCTGTAATTGATTATGCTTTTAGAGTTTTAAAAGCGGATAAATTGTTTGCTGGACATAATCCGAATAATGTTGCTTCACGTAAGACTCTTTTGAGATTGGGATTTGCATATATTGGAGATGAATTTTATGAACCGACTGGCTTGCAGCATCCATCTTATGAGTTGAAAAACATGTACTTTTAAATGCTGATGAGGTAATTATTATATGCCAAAAGTAGTTATACGTGCGGACGGGAAAGGAAATATTTATCCAAGAGGAAAATAATTTCTTGCGTAAAAATATTTTTGAGGCACAAAAAGTTGAGAAGCCATATTATAGTTGAACTAATCAAAATGAAAAATGCGAATGGTATGCGACAAAAGGGTACAGATGAGAAAAATAGAAAGAGGGTGTTGGGGAAATGGAGTATAAACTGATTCGTTTGATTGATCGTCCGGAGATGAAAGAACAGGCGGCAGCATGGTTTCATGAAAAATGGAATGTGTCGTTAGAAGCATATTTGGAAAGTATGGAAGAATGTCTAACTGGAGAAAATCCAGTTCCGCAGTGGTATATGGCAATGGAAGAAAGCAGAATTATCGGCGGTCTGGGTGTGATTGAAAATGATTTCCATGATAGGAAAGATTTGACACCGAATGTTTGTGCAGTGTATACGGAGGAAGATAAACGCTGTAACGGGATAGCAGGAGCTTTGTTGAATTCTGTGTGTGAGGATATGAAAAAGAAAGGCATTGATACATTGTATCTGATTACAGATCACACTTCCTTCTACGAACGTTATGGATGGGAATTTTTCTGTATGGTACAGGGAGATGGAGAGTCGGAAAAATCAAGAATGTATATTCATAAAGAAGCGGAGAACGTAGTATGATCAGAACGTTTGAAGAGAAAGATTTAGATAGAATTATGGAGTTATGGCTTTTTACGAATTTATCCGCTCACGAGTTTGTGAAAAGTGAATACTGGAAAAATAATTTTGATGCAGTAAAAGCAATGATGCCGGAAGCAGAAATTTATGTTTATGAAGAGAATGAAGAAATCCAAGGATTTATTGGAGTGATGGATCACTATATTGCGGGGATATTTGTTTCTGAGCAGTACCAGTCAAAAGGAATCGGGAAGAAACTGCTTGACTATGTGAAAGATAAGAATAATAAATTGTCATTGAGTGTGTATGAAAAAAATGAAAGAGCAATTCATTTTTACCTTCGGGAACAGTTTACATTTTTGAAAAAGCATATAGATGCGGACACCGGGGAAATGGAATGGGAGATGAATTGGAGAAGGAGGAAGCTATAGATGCGATTGAAAAATATATTGATTGTTGTAAAAGATATGGAAAAATCAAAGAAGTTTTATCATGATCTGTTTGGACTTGACGTGATACTCGATAATGACGGGAATGTAATTTTAACAGAAGGACTTGTATTGCAGGATGAAAAAATCTGGAAACGTTTCATTGAAAAAGAGGTTGTTCCAAAGAGTAATTCTTGCGAATTATATTTTGAAGAACGAGAGATTGAAGCATTTATGCAGAAGCTGGAGAAGTTGTATCCGTTGACTCAGTATGTCAACAAGCTGACAGTACATAATTGGGGGCAGAAGGTAATCCGTTTTTATGATCCGGATGGCAATTTGATTGAAGTGGGAACACCAATGTAATACGACAATATCAGGAAGAATGGAGCAGATTATGAAGAAGATTTTGATTACCGGGGGGACAACATTTGTAAGTAAGTATGCTGCAAAATATTTTTCAGAACGAGGATATGAAGTTTATGTTTTGAATCGGAATTCAAAAACACAGGTTGAAGGGGTAACTTTAATTCAAGGTAACAGACATGAATTAGGTGAGAAGCTTAAGAGTGTACATTTTGATGTGGTAGCGGATATCACAGCCTATGATGCGGAAGATATTATTGATTTATGTGATGCACTTGGTTCATTTGATCAGTACATTATGATCAGTACAAGCGCTGTTTATCCAGAAAACAGTATTCAGCCGGTAAAAGAAGAGACGCAGATAAGAGCCAATGTATATTGGGAAAAGTACGGATCAGATAAAATAGATGCGGAGAGAATCTTATTACAAAGAGTTCCTGATGCGTATATTTTGAGACCGCCATATTTATATGGACCGATGAATAATTTATACAGAGAAGCATTTGTATTTGATTGTGCAAAAGAGGGGCGGAAGTTTTATTTGCCCAAAGATGGGAAGATGAAATTGCAGTTTTTCCATGTACGGGATTTGTGTGGATTGATGCAAACTATTATTGAGACAAAACCTTTGGAACATATCATGAATGTTGGAAATGCTGAGACAGTATCCATAAAAGAATGGGTTACAATGTGTTATGCCTGCTTTGATAAAACGCCGGTTTTTGAAAATATATATGGCGAGGCAGATCAGAGAGAGTATTTTAGTTTTTGCGATTACGAATATTGTCTGGATGTTGAGAGGCAGCAGAAAGTATATCCGCATACAATAGCATTGAAAGAAGGATTGATGGAAGCTGCCACATGGTACGCTCTTCATGAAAAAGAAGTAGATAAAAAAATGTATATAAAATATATAGACGAAAACTTTATAATGAATGAGAAGATAGAACTTGCAATTGCTACGGATTTTCAAGGTGAGGGAAAGTATTTGGAAGATATCAGACAGACATTGGAAAATATTTCAAAAGCCGGATTTACGCATATTCATTGGTGTCATGAATGGGATGGAGACTATTTATATTCCGTATATGAGATGGAACAGATTAAAGCATGGATGGATGCATATCACTTGAAAGCAAAAGCACTTCATGCAACGAAGGGAACAAAAAGAGCTGTGAATCGTGCAGTGCTGCATGCCAGAAGAGATTATACTTCCGATTGGGAGTGCAGCCGAAAAGCTGGAGTGGAACTGATCAAGAACCGTGTGGATCTGGCAGCATACATTGGGGCGAAGGAAATCGTGCTTCATCTTTACCCTCCGTTTATCTCCATTGCAGACCAAGAGATAAAGAAGGAAGTATTTTATGAAAATGTGAAAAAATCTTTTGATGAGTTATATCCATATTGCATGGAAAAAGGCGTAAGAATCTGTGTGGAAAATCTGTTTGATATGCCAAGAGAATATGTAGAGGAAATGTGGGACTGGGTAATAAGAACTTATCCGGCAGAATATATGGGAGTATGCTTTGATAGTGGGCATGCAAACATGATCTGGAGAGATGAAGCTGCAAGTATGATTGAGAAATATAGAGAAAGAATTTTTGCAGTGCATCTGCACGATAATTTTGGAGCGGTAGATTATCATATGATCCCTGGAGAAGGGAATATTTGTTGGGAAAAAATTATGCGGGTGTTATGTAAATCGGTGTATGAGCTTCCGCTGATTCTAGAATTGGATAATGATTGTGAAGAGGAGATGAAATATTTGCAGCGGGTATACGAAGCAGGTGTAAAGTTGAACTGTATGTATAAGGAGGCGCAAAAGGCATGCGAAGAGTAGAAGGAATTACACAGACAACAAAAAACAGATTTTTAAATATGTATGAACTGGACATGAAAAGCGATACGGGCAAACGGAATAAATATTTTGTGGCGTCCAGAGCGAAGACAGTGGAAGAACTGAAAATACGTACAAGAAAGAATACGGCTGACGGTGTGATCATTTACAGTGTGTATAAGGATGAGAATAATAAAGAAGAAAAAATTGTGTTGATTCGTCAGTACCGATGTCCAATTGATACATATGTGTATGAATTCCCGGCAGGACTTGTAGAGGAAGGGGAAGATTTCAAGGAAACAGGGAAGCGGGAGTTGAAAGAGGAGACAGGGCTGGATTTGGAAACTATTCATGCAGCAGATATGTATACGAAGCCGTTTTTTACAACGGTGGGTATGACAGATGAATCTTGCGGAACTGTTTATGGTTATGCAACAGGAACACCGTCCAAACTTGGACAGGAAGAAAATGAGGAAATTGAAATTGTACTTGCGGACAGAGCAGAAGTGCGACGGATTCTACAAGAGGAGAATGTTGCGATTATGTGCGCATATATGATGATGCATTTTCTAAACACACCGGAAGGACATGTGTTTGATTTTCTAAAGGAATCGCACCGGTGATAAGAACGCCGGTGCGAAATGATTTAAAGATCAAGTATAAACTGGGCGGCTTTATCTACCGCTTCGTTAGCTTTTTTCATATTGGTCATTTGAAATACGTGCCACATCCCTTTGTAAAGATCTAATTTTACATCTACCTTTTGACTATTTAAATGTTTTTTTAAATCGGTGGAATCATTTAAGAGAACTTCATTGGAACCGACTTGTATATATATAGGAGGAAATCCTTTATAATTTCCGAAAATAGGGGAAACATACGGATTTTCAAATACTTTCTCATCGGAAATGCCGGTAGGGACATAGGAAATACGAGCATCTTGCAGATATTCCAAAGTTAAGATCGGATCCACATTCGATTTTTCAACAATGGATTTTCCCTGAAGCGTCAGGTTGGTCCATGGTGAGAAAAGGACAAAACCACGTGGAAGCATACGCCCATCTTCTTTCAATCTCAAACCGAGAGAAAGAGCCAGATTTCCACCGGCGGAGTCCCCGGCGACGATAATATTTTTGGCACCATAGCCCAAAAACATCAAGTGATTCCAAACCGTAAGTGCATCTTCCAAAGCAGCGGGAGCAGGATTTTCCGGTGCAAGTCTGTAATTGAAACTCAAAAGCTCCATGGAAGAGGAAAGAGCGAGTTTCGTAGTCAATGTTCGGGCATATTCAAGGCTTCCGGTGTAAAAGCCGCCGCCGTGGCAGTAGAAAATGATGGTACTATTTTTGTGAGGTTTTACAGGGCGTATCCATTCGCAAGGTACGTGATCTGCAAAAAATTCGGAATAGGAAGCTTCGCTATTTTTTGTACCTAGAAGTCGGCCGATATTTGCCTGAGAACGTCGTTGCTTTTCCAAATCTTCTTTCATTGTAAAATCGTGTACTGCCTTGATGATTTTCATCAATCCCTGATTTTGCTTTTCTGACATAAGAGCTCCTTTCATCTTTTGAACTTCGTATGTTGTTTACACAATATAAACTATATTACCACAAGATAGTTGCCAGATACAACGAGATTCTTTATAATGTGATTAAATGAAAAGAAATGAGAGAGAAGATATGGCTGGAAGGAAAGAATGGTTTAAACTAGATTTATCAGGAAATGTGTATCCAACGTTACAGAAGAAAAGTTTTTCTTCTACTTTTCGTGTGTCTCTTACCCTGAAAGATGAGGTGAAACCGGAAATACTGCAAAAAGCTTTTGAACAGATAATGCCAAGATTTCCTTCTTTTAAAGTGGATTTACGGAAAGGTTTTTTCTGGAGATATCTGGAGCCAAATCGACGGCCGCTTCCCAAAGTAGAACGGGATGTGAAGAATCCTTGTATGCCGATGGATTTTCACTCTAAGCATAGGTATTTGATCCGGATTTACTATTACCAGAAGCAGATTGCACTGGAAGTATTTCATTCCATTGCAGACGGACTTGGAGCACTGATATTTGTGAAGACGCTGGCAGCAGTATATCTGCGGATGCAAGGAGTAGAGATCCCGAACGAAGAAGGAATTCTTGATATAGAAGAACAACCCAAAGCATGTGAGTTAGAGGATGCTTATATGAAGTATGCCAATTCGAAAGTGACCCCGAAAAGGAGTCAGGGGAGTGCGTACCGTGTCAGAGGAACAAGGGAACCATTTTACACCCTGAATATTATTTGTGGTACGATGTCTGTGAAAGAATTGAAAGCAACAGCGAAGAAGTATGGCGTGACCATTACAGAATATTTGAATGCGGTTCTTATTTATGCGTTAATGGAAAAACAGAAAAGCAGCAGAGTCTGGAAAGAGAAACCAGTGAGGATTGCAATGCCTGTAAATTTGCGGCAGTTTTTCCCGTCATCTACACTTCGGAATTTTATTACCATGGTTTACCCTGGAATAGATCCGCGCATGGGAGAGTATAGTTTTGAAGAAATTTTAAAACAGGTTCATTACTATATGCGCTATTATTTGAATGGAAAATTTCTGAATGCGGATATAACAACAAATGCAAAGACATTGCAAAGTCCTTTTATTCGAATTGTACCGCTTTTTCTGAAGGATATGGTTGTAAAACAGTTTTATAAACGGGTACAGGATTGTCAGTCTTCGGCAGGACTTACGAACCTGGGGGTCGTTTCGCTTCCAAAAGAAATGGTATCCTATGTGGAACGATTTGATGTACTTATGGGACATCCGTTTTCGGCAAGAACCAATTGTGCCATCATCAGTTATGAAGGATTTACAACCGTGAATTTTACAAGCGGAATTATAGAAAGTGATGTAGAACGATTGTTTTTCAGAAAACTGGTAGAAGATGGAATCCAGGTTACAATTCGAAGTAACCGGAATTGAGAGGATAGAATATGGCTTATTGTGTGAATTGCGGAGTGAAGCTTGAGGAGTCTTTAGAAAAGTGTCCTTTATGCAATACTCCTGTATATCATCCGGATATGAATCCGGAGAAAAAAGTAAAATCTCCCTACCCCGAAGAGAGGGGGACGGTAGAGAAAGTAAGAAGAACAGATATTGCAATTCTTCTGATCGTGCTTTTAGGAAGCACAGCTCTTGGATGTGGGATTTTGAATGCATTTGTATATACAAAGAGTTTGTGGTCTTTATACGTGATCACAGCGTGTGCAGTTATCTTATTATTCTGTTTGCCGGTGCTGTTATATCGTAAACTTCCCGTTGTAATCATGACATTGATTGATGGAGGAGCTTTGCTTTTATATGTGTATATGGTGGCGGAGGTAAACCACGGGATTGACTGGTTCCGGGGGATTGCGGTTCCGGTCATTTGGTTGGGAACGGTTCTTGCAGCGATATTCATTTACCTGAAACAGCATGTAAGTAAGTCTATTTTATTTACGGCAATGCTTACAGTGATCGGAATTGCCATATTCTGTGTGGGAATCAATGTGAGCGTTATCTATTATCTGGAACAGAAGATTGATATTACATGGTCAGCAGTAGTACTTGTATGTGCAGCTATTATTACGGTTTCTCTGATTACGGTGATGCGGATTTCAAGACTTCGGGAAGAGGTTCGGCGAAGAATGCACTTATAAGAGGTTCGCTCTTGCAAGAGACAGAAAAATCATGTAAAATAAACCAAGTAAGCGAAACGATAATTATTTAACATAAAGGAGATAGAAAAGATGAGCAAAAAACCAACAGTTTTAATGATTCTTGATGGATATGGACTCAATGATAAACATGAGGCCAATGCGGTTTTTGAAGGAAAGACACCTGTAATGGATCGATTAATGTCTGAATGTCCGTTTGTAAAGGGTAATGCAAGCGGCATGGCAGTTGGTCTTCCGGAAGGCCAGATGGGAAATTCTGAAGTCGGACATTTGAATATGGGGGCAGGACGTATTGTATACCAGGATCTGACAAAGATTACGAAAGCAATTCAGGACGGAGATTTCTTTGAAAATGAAGCGCTTCTTGCTGCGTGTGCAAATGTAAAAGAACATGATTCTGCACTTCATATGTATGGACTTGTTTCTGATGGAGGTGTTCATAGCCATAATACACATATTTACGGACTTTTGGAGTTGGCAAAGAGACAGGGAATCGAGAAAGTATATGTACATTGCTTCTTAGATGGACGTGATACACCACCTGCTTCCGGTAAGGATTACGTTGCAGAGCTTGCAGACAAGATGAAAGAAATCGGTGTTGGTAAAATTGCTTCTGTGATGGGACGCTATTATGCAATGGATAGAGACAACCGTTGGGATCGTGTAGAACTTGCGTATAATGCCATTGTAAAAGGGGAAGGTGTAAAAGCAGATGATGCGGTTTCGGCAGTGCAGGCTTCTTATGATAATGAGAAAACAGACGAGTTTGTTCTTCCGACTGTGATTATGGAAAATGGTGCACCGGTTGCAACAATCAAAGATAATGACTCGATTATTTTCTTTAACTTCAGACCGGACAGAGCAAGAGAAATTACAAGAACATTCTGCGATGAAGAGTTTGACGGGTTTGACCGTGGAGCAAGAGTAAAAACAACTTACGTATGTTTTACGGAATATGATGTAACAATCCAGAACAAATTGGTTGCTTTCCATAAAACAGAAATTACAAATACATTCGGTGAATTCCTTGCAGCAAACGGATTAAAGCAGGCGAGAATTGCTGAAACAGAAAAATATGCACATGTAACATTTTTCTTTAATGGCGGTGTAGAAGAACCAAACAAGGGAGAAGACAGAATTCTTGTGAAATCACCGAAGGTTGCAACATATGACCTTCAGCCGGAAATGAGTGCATTTGAAGTGAGTGATAAATTGGTGAATGCGATCAAATCTCAGGAATATGATGTGATCATCATTAACTTTGCAAATCCAGATATGGTTGGACATACCGGAGTAGAAAATGCAGCAGTAAAAGCAATTGAAGCAGTAGATGAATGTGTTGGGAAAGCAGTAGATGCAATCAAAGAAGTGAATGGTCAGATGTTCATCTGTGCGGATCATGGTAATGCAGAGCAATTGGTAGATTATGAAACAGGAGAACCATTTACTGCACATACAACAAATCCGGTACCGTTCATTCTTGTGAATGCGGATCCGGTATATAAATTAAGAGAAGGCGGATGCCTGGCTGATATTGCTCCGACATTGATCGAATTGATGGGAATGGAACAGCCAAAAGAAATGACAGGAAAATCATTGTTAGTGAAATAGTTTTAATTCGGGACGTAGTAAAGTGTAACTTTACTACGTCCCGAATTAAGTTTTACTATGTCCCTAACTGTATTTTATCCATTGTTTTTGCGAAAAATATGGTGAAAAACAAAGAAAGGGACATACTTGATTGAAAAAGGGGACAGGGCTTAGGGGAAAAAGGGACAGGTCTGAGACACATTGCTGCCTAAATGGTGCTCTGATTTTCTGTGGGATATAAAATGATATAGTCAAATATATGAGAACAACATAATACGGGAGAATAAAAGCAGTTGTTGTAATTTGCGTCTATGTGATATACTGAAAATATATAAAAGGAAGTAAATCTTATACGGTAGAACATCCACATTTTAGGGAGATAAAACAACGATTTTTGAGGGAATTAGGCATGGAAAATTTGTAACTGTGTGATTTCGATGAATAAGAAAGGAGTTGTTTTACATGAAGAAAATATTTTGGTGTGTGGTGCTAGGAACAGCCTTTTTCTTACTAGGTTGTTCGAATGAAAAACATGTGGAGGGACAAGTAGTAGAGATTCAGAGTAATGAGGATATAGGAGTCGTTTCGTTTATTATGCAGACAGAGGAGAGTGAAGAGATAGGAATTCTGCTGACAGATGAAACATCTGTCGTATCATGGATGGGAAAACTTCAAGACAGTGGTGGAAGACTTACAGCAGAAGATTTTGAAAATATGTATGTGAGCGTATTGTATAGAGATTCTTCAGCAAGAACATTAGGAAAAGAAGATGGAACAACAGTCCGGGCATACAATGCGCAAGAGGTTAGAATTTCAGGTGGCGATACCAGGGAAGATTGAGCTTATCAGATGGAACAGAGATAGGAATATGATTGGGCATTGCCGAAAAATAAAGAATAAGAATATAGCAGGAGGAAAAGAAATGTTAAGTTTTGTAAATGATTATTCAGAAGGAGCACATGAAAAAATACTGGAAAGACTGGTAGAGACAAACAGGGAGAGCTTGTCCGGGTATGGTACAGATAAGTACAGTGATTCTGCGAAAGAAAAAATTCGTCAGGCATGCAATTGCCCGGATGCAGATGTATATTTTCTCGTGGGAGGTACACAGACAAATCAGACAGTGATTGATGCGGTTTTAAATCAGTATGAGGGTGTTGTCGCAGCGGAGACGGGGCATGTGAATGTTCATGAGGCTGGAGCAATCGAGTTTACTGGACACAAGGTGCTTACAATTCCCCAACATGACGGTAAAATATGTGCAAAGGAACTACGGGAATTCATTGCAACATTCTATGAGGATGCCAATCATGAACATATGGTATTCCCGGGAATGACGTATATTTCGCATCCGACAGAACTTGGCACACTGTATACAAAGAAAGAATTGCAAGATATTTCGGAAGTGTGTAAAGAATACCACATTCCGCTTTATTTGGACGGAGCGCGTATGGGCTATGCGCTTGTGAGTGATGGAACAGAAGTGACACTTGCGGATATTGCAAAATATTGTGATGCTTTTTATATCGGAGGAACGAAGGTAGGAGCGCTTTGCGGAGAAGCAGTTGTGTTCCCGAGAAAGGCGCCAAAGCACTTCCTGACGATCATCAAACAACATGGTGCACTGCTTGCAAAAGGAAGACTTACCGCATTGCAGTTTGACACACTGTTTACAGATAATTTATATACAGAAATCAGTAGAAATGCAATAAAAACCGCAAATATGCTTCGACAGGTATTTGAAGAAAAAGGATATATTTTTTATCAGAAGAATCCGACAAACCAGATTTTCATTGTGTTGGAAAATGAGAAAATCAAGGAATTGAAAAAACAGGTTGCATTTGACTTTTGGGAAAAGGCAGATGATACTCATACAGTTGTCCGGTTTGCGACAAGTTGGGCAACAAGAGAAGAGGATGTAAAAGCATTGATTGAGATTCTGTAAAGGAGACAAAATGAAAATACGTATTATCGGAGGGAGCGGAAGCGGAAAAACTTATTTAGCAACTCAGCTTGCCCAAAAGTATCACATCCCACATTATGATCTGGATAATCTGCAATGGGATAATCGTGCAAAATGTTATGGAGTAAAACGAGACAAGCAGAAAAGGGCAGATATGCTGCAGGAAATTTTGAAACAAGATGATTGGATCATGGAAGGTGTATATTATACGTGGTGTGAACAGAGTTTTGCGGAGGCGGATCAAATATATTTACTTGAGGTTCCGCATAGAATTTATACGTATAGGATATGGAAACGATTTTTAAAAAGAAAACTTGGTTTAGAACAAGGAAAAAGGGAGACATGGAAATCTGTATGTGGTTTGATCAGATGGACAAATCAGTATTGCAGGAAGGATATGTTGGAGATCAAGAAAATGTTGGAACCATATGAAAGTAAATTGTTTGAAAGCGATTTCCGGAAAATAAAATAAAATCGCTTGCTTTTCATAGCGTAAAGTGTTATACTGATAACTAGTTACATAGGAGGCCGACATAAGAGTGAACGTTTTGTTCACTCTTTTTGTTAGTATAACTGAAAGGAAGAGTGGATTTGTCAAAGAAAGAAATATACGAACAGAAAACAGAAGAACTTCTCATACCAATTGTTGAGAGTCATGGATTTGAGCTTGTAGACGTAGAGTATGTAAAGGAAGGTGGTACATGGTATCTCAGAGCATATATCGATAAGCCGGGAGGAATTGCCGTAGATGATTGTGAACTTGTAAGCCGCGCTTTTTCCGATATTTTAGATGAAAAGGACTATATCGAAGACAGTTATATCTTTGAAGTGAGCTCACCGGGGCTTGGAAGACCGCTGAAGAAAGAGAAAGATTTCAAAAGAAGCCTTGGCGAAGAGGTAGAGATTCGAACATATCGCGCGGTGGAAAAACAAAAAGAATTTATTGGAATTTTAACAGATTATGACAAAGATACAGTAACAATTGAAATGGAAGATGAGACAAAGAGAACGTTTGAAAGAAGCGAAATCGCACTGATTCGTTTGGCGTTTGATTTTTAATAAGGAGGAATAGATAAATGAACACAGAATTATTAGAAGCTTTGACAATTTTGGAGCAGGAAAAAGACATCAGCAAAGAGACTTTATTGGATGCCATTGAAAATTCTTTAATTAATGCATGTAAGAATCATTTCGGTAAAGCAGACAATATCAAAGTCATTATGGATCGCCAGACATGCGATTATTCTGTATTTGCAGAGAAAACAGTTGTAGAAAATGTAGAAGATGATGTAATGGAGATCAGTCTTGCAAATGCAAAAATGATTGACAGTAAGTTTGACCTTGGCGATATTGTACAGATTCCGATTGAGTCAAAATCATTCGGCCGTATTGCAACACAAAATGCGAAAAACCTTATTTTACAGAAAATCCGAGAGGAAGAGCGTAAAGTAGTGTACGATCAGTATTTCGAAAAGGAAAAAGATATTGTGACAGGTGTTGTACAGCGCTATGTAGGGAAAAACATCAGTATTAATCTCGGGAAGGCAGATGCAATGCTTACAGAGAATGAGCAGGTAAAAGGTGAAGTATTTAAGCCGACAGAGAGAATCAAATTGTATGTAGTAGAAGTAAAGAATACAACAAAGGGACCGAAAATTTTAGTTTCCCGCACGCACCCAGAACTTGTAAAACGTCTCTTTGAGGCAGAGGTTGCAGAAGTGAAAGACGGTACGGTTGAGATCAAGAGTATTTCCAGAGAGGCAGGTTCACGTTCTAAAATTGCGGTATGGTCAAACGACCCGGATGTAGATCCGGTTGGAGCATGCGTTGGTATGAACGGTGCAAGAGTCAATGCGGTTGTCAATGAACTTCGTGGCGAAAAGATCGATATCATCAATTGGAGTGACAACCCGGCAATTTTAATTGAAAATGCATTGAGTCCGGCAAAAGTAATTTCTGTAGCTGCTGATCCGGATGAAAAGACCGCAAGCGTGATTGTTCCGGATTATCAGTTGTCTCTTGCTATTGGTAAAGAAGGACAAAATGCAAGACTTGCAGCACGTCTTACAGGATATAAGATTGATATTAAGAATGAGACACAGGCAATCCAATCCGGTGAACTTCCAGAAAATTATATGGAGCTTGCTATGGAAAATGCAGAGAGTGCAGAAGATGAGAACGGTATGGATGAAGTGATGGAATAGGATGTGAGCATTTGAACAGTGTGAGAAAAGTACCTATGCGAAAATGCGTGGGATGCCAAGAGATGAAAAGCAAAAAAGAAATGATGCGTGTTTTGAAAACTTCGGAGAACACATTTGAACTGGATGCAACAGGGAAAAAGAACGGCAGAGGAGCTTATATATGTTGTTCCAAGGAATGTCTTGAAAAAGCAATCAAGAGCAAAGGACTAGAACGCTCTTTTAAACAGGCAATTCCGAAAGAAGTGTATGAGACATTGAAAAAGGAGATGGAAGTACTTGAAACAGAATAAAGCTTTGTCTTTGGTCAGTCTCGCAACAAAAGCAGGGAAAACAGTAAGCGGTGAGTTTTCTACAGAAAAAGCCGTGAAAGATTTCACTGCAAATCTTGTAATTGTTGCGGTGGATGCATCAGACAATACAAAGAAGAAGTTTAGAAATATGTGTGATTTCTACGAGGTGCCGATTTATTTTTATGGGGATAAAGATACCTTGGGCCATGCAATGGGCAAAGAATTCCGTGCATCACTTGCAGTGACGGATGAAGGATTTGCAAAAGGAATCAGGAAGCATTTGGACGCAGAAAGTAATACAATTGCATAGAGGAGGTAATAATATAGTGAGAGTACACGAATTAGCAAAAGAGATGGATAAAACGAATAAAGAAGTACTAGATGTATTGAAAGAAAAAAATATAGAGGTGAAAAGTCATATGAGTTCGCTTTCGGATGAAGAAATTAACACAGTAAAAAAATCTTTCGATGAGAAAGGTGGAAAAGACGAAAAAACGTCAGAAGATACACAAAAGAAAAAACATATTGTACAGGTGTTCCGTCCACAGAATAGTAAAAATGCTGGAAAGATGGGTTCAAACCGCAATGGAAAAGCAGGTGGAAACCGCGATGGAAAAACAGGTGGAAACCGTGACGGAAGACAAAATCAGGGGAATAAACCGGCCTTTCATAAAGAAAAGGCAGAAAGAACTGAACGTCAGGAGAGACCGGCACAAGATAATAGTCAGGTGAAAAAAAGTCTGACAAACAATGCGGCACCAAAACGAGAAGAGCGCCGTGATGATAATAGAAGAGATGACCGCAGGGATAATCGTCGTGATGACAGAAGAGGCGATAGACGTGATAACCGCCGCGATGATAACCGAAGAGATGACCGCAGGGATAATCGTCGTGATGACAGAAGAGGTGACAGAAAAGACGATAACCGTCGTGATGACAGAAGAGGCGATAGAAGAGACGACAACCGTCGCGATGATAGAAGAAATGCACCATCAATTCCGGCGCCGATTATGCCGGAACAAGGGAAACCGCAGCGTCAGAAACCAAAGGACAAAGATGCCTATAAGAAAAAAGATTATCGTCAGGATGATATGGAAGACGGAAAAGGAAAAACTGGAAAACAAGCGAAAAAAGGGAAACCAGCTCCGGCACCTGTAAAGCCACAGCCGAAAAAAGAAGAGAAAGTAGAAGAGAAGATTAAAATGATCACGCTTCCGGAAGTAATTACGATCAAAGAATTGGCTGAAAAAATGAAGATTCAGCCATCCGCAATCGTGAAGAAGCTTTTCCTCCAAGGAAAGATTGTGACAGTAAATCAGGAAGTTGATTTTGAAACAGCAGAAGAAATCGCAATGGAATTTGAAGTTCTCTGTGAGAAAGAAGAAGTAGTAGATGTGATTGAGGAACTTCTGAAAGAAGAGGAAGAGGATGAAAAAGATATGGAAAAACGTCCGCCGGTTGTCTGTGTAATGGGACACGTTGACCATGGTAAAACATCCCTTCTTGATGCAATCCGTAATACAAACGTGACAGATCGTGAGGCGGGTGGTATTACACAACATATCGGTGCGTATGTGGCGCAAGTAAACGGAGAGAAGATCACATTCTTAGATACGCCGGGACATGAGGCATTTACAGCAATGCGTCTAAGAGGTGCGCAATCTACAGATATTGCAATTCTTGTTGTTGCAGCCGATGATGGTGTAATGCCGCAGACTGTGGAAGCAATCAGCCATGCGAAAGCAGCAGGTATCGAGATTATCGTTGCAGTCAACAAAATTGATAAGCCAAGTGCAAATATTGAACGTGTAAAACAGGAACTCACAGAGTATGAACTGATTGCAGAAGATTGGGGTGGAAGCACAATTTTTGTACCGGTATCTGCAAAGACAGGAGAAGGGATTGAAGACTTGCTGGAAATGATTCTTCTAACTGCAGAAGTTTTGGAATTGAAAGCAAATCCGGACAGAAAAGCAAGAGGTCTTGTTATTGAGGCAGAACTTGATAAAGGAAAAGGGTCTGTGGCAACAGTGCTTGTACAGAAAGGTACACTGCATGTGGGAGATGCCATTGCAGCAGGTTCTGCACATGGTAAAGTAAGAGCCATGATCGATGATAAGGGAAGACGTGTGAAAGAAGCAGGTCCTTCTACGCCGGTTGAAATCCTTGGATTAAATGATGTTCCGAATGCAGGCGAAGTATTCGTTGCTTGTGATAACGAGAAGGAAGCAAGAAGTTTTGCAGAAACATTTATTGCACAGAACAAGGTAAAACTTTTGGAAGATACAAAATCTAAAATGTCATTGGATGATCTGTTCACACAGATTCAGGCAGGTAACTTGAAAGAACTCGGAATCATTGTAAAAGCGGATGTGCAAGGTTCCGTGGAAGCGGTAAAACAGAGTCTTCTGAAACTCTCAAATGATGAAGTAGTCATTAAGATCATTCATGGTGGTGTTGGTGCCATCAATGAATCTGATGTAACACTTGCATCTGCATCTAATGCAATCATTATCGGATTTAATGTACGTCCGGATGCAACCGCAAAAGAAATCGCAGAGCGAGAAGGTGTGGATTTGAGATTATATCGTGTCATCTACAATGCAATTGAAGATGTACAGGCAGCGATGAAGGGTATGCTGGATCCGGTATTTGAGGAGAAAGTAATCGGACACGCAGAAGTTCGTCAGACATTTAAAGCGTCGGGAGTAGGTACAATTGCTGGATCTTATGTTCTTGATGGTATCTTTGAGAGAGGATGTTCTGCACGTATTATCCGTGATGGTATTGTAATCTTTGACGGACCGTTGGCTTCCTTGAAGCGTTTCAAAGATGATGTAAAAGAAGTAAAAGCAGGATACGAATGTGGTTTCGTATTTGAGAAATTTAATGATGTGAAGGAATTAGACCAGGTAGAAGCTTATAAGATGGTTGAGGTTCCTAGATAGGAGACTGGATTTGAGAAAAAACAGTATTAAAAATACAAGAATCAATGCAGAAGTTCAGAAAGAACTGAGTAATATTTTAAGAGAAGGCATCAAAGATCCGCGTGTTGCACCGATGACATCGGTGGTAGCCGTGGAGGTTGCCCCGGATTTGAAAACATGTAAAGCGTACATCAGTGTTCTTGGGGATGAAAAGGCTCAGGAGGATACGATCAAAGGGTTGCAGAGTGCAGAAGGTTATATTAGAAGAGAACTTGCACGAGGCTTAAATATGAGAAATACACCGGAAGTGAAATTTGTACTGGATCAGTCCATTGCTTACGGTGTAGCAATGTCAAAGAAAATTGACGAAGTGACAAAAGATATCAAAGAAGAGGGTGAATAAAATGCTTTTAAAGGCATTGGAACATGCCCGTACAGTTGCCATCGGCGGACATATGAGGCCGGATGGGGACTGCACCGGCTCCTGTATGGGTGTTTATAATTATATTCGCACATGGTATCCTGAGAAAGATGTAGATGTGTATCTGGAGGATATTCCGGAGAGTTTTCATTTTTTAAAAGGGACAGAAGAGATTTCCCATGTATTAAAAAACAGGACATATGATTTGTTCATTTCACTGGATTGTGGAGATGCAGGACGACTTGGGTTTGCGGAAGCGGCATTTCTGAAAGCGAAAGATACTGTTTCCATAGATCACCACATCAGCAATCCGGGCTTTGGAAAAAGTAACTATATCAAGCCGGATGCAAGTTCCACTTCCGAACTTGTATATGAACTTTTAGAGAAAGAAAAAATCACAAAAGAGATTGCGGAATGTCTTTATCTTGGGATTGTGCATGATACAGGAGTATTTCAGTATACTTGCACTTCTCCGGAAACAATGGTTGTTGCGGCAGATTTGATGAGCAAAGGAATTGACTATTCCAGAATCGTTACAGATACTTATTATGAGAAGACATATGTGCAGAATCAATTGCTCGGAAAAGCGCTTTTAGAAAGTGCACTATTTCTGGATGGACAGTGCATTGTGTCTTCGGTTTCCAGAAAAACTATGGATTTCTACGGAGCAACACCGAAAGATCTGGAAGGAATTGTAAGTCAGTTACGTGTAACAAAAGGCGTGAAAGTTGCGGTATTCCTGTATGAGACAGAAGAACAGGAATACAAAGTAAGTCTTCGTTCGGATTCCGAAGTGGATGTCAGCCGTATTGCCTCGTATTTTGGAGGAGGCGGTCATAAGAAGGCTGCAGGACTTACAATGAAAGGTGATCTTCAGGATATCATCCATAGCCTTTCAGAACAAATCAAGTTGGCACTTTCGGAAGGACAGGACTAAGGATGATACACGGTATTTTAAATGTATATAAAGAAAAAGGATTTACATCCCATGATGTAGTTGCAAAACTTCGTGGCATTGTGGGACAGAAAAAAATCGGACATACAGGAACGCTTGACCCGGATGCGGTGGGCGTTCTTCCGGTTTGTCTTGGAAAGGCAACCAAACTTTGTGATCTTCTGACAGAGAAAGATAAGACATACGAAACGGTACTTTTACTTGGAAAAGCAACAGATACACAGGATATCAGCGGAACAGTTCTTGCTGAGAAAAGTATGGATGGAATTACGGAGGAAATGGTGCGGGAAGTGATCCGCTCGTTTGTAGGGGTGTATGATCAGATTCCACCAATGTATTCTGCACTTAAGGTGAACGGAAAAAAACTTTATGAACTTGCGCGTGAAGGAATCGAAATTGAGCGAAAAGCAAGAAGCGTAGAGATTTTTCGCATTGTGATCAAAGAAATTACACTTCCGAGAATCCGTATGGAAGTGTCCTGTTCGAAAGGAACATATATACGGACACTTTGCCATGATATAGGAGAGAAACTTGGGTGTGGTGGATGTATGGAAGAACTTATACGTACCCAGGTAAGCTCTTTTCATATAGAAGATAGTTTGACGCTGGCGCAGATTGCGCAAAAGAAAGAAGAAGGAAAATTGAAGGAAATCCTTCTTCCGATTGACGAGATGTTTCCGACTTACCGGAAGATCAAAGTAAAAGAACAATACAGTCCTCTTCTTTATAATGGGAATCCGTTCTATAGAAATCAGGCAGAGCGGATAGAGAATCTTCAAGACGGAGAGCAGATCAGGGTGTATGATCATATGCAACGGTTTATCGGACTTTACCGTTATGAGACAGAGAAGAGACAGTTTAAAATTATTAAGATGTTTTTTGACAAATAGAAACGGACAAGAGGAATATAGTATGCAGTATATCAGAGGAATGGAGTCCTATCATGACCCGGCATATACGGCAATCACGTTGGGGAAATTTGATGGACTGCACAGAGGACATCTGAAATTAGTGGAACGGGTACAATCCTATGCAGGGACGGAAGTAAAAAGCGTTGTTTTTTCTTTCGACATGCTCCCATTTTTTAAAGAAAAGGGATTGAAGAAAAAGAACTTAATGACAAGTGAAGAAAAAACTCTCTTTTTGGAGGATAAGGTAGATTATCTTGTGGAATGTCCTTTTGTAGAAGAGGTTTATACGATGGAAGCGGAAGACTTCATACGGGACATTTTGATTGGAAAATTTCATGCGAAATATGTTGTGGTTGGAACGGATTTTCGTTTTGGTCATAACAAAAGAGGAGATATCCATATGCTGAAAGAGTATGAAGCGGTTTATGGATATCGGTTAGATGTGATTCCAAAAGAGATGTACGGTGACCGTGAAATCAGCAGTACATTCATAAAAGAAGAGATGGCGAAGGGAAATATTGAGCTTGTGGAAACACTTCTGGGTCGTCCCTATTTTATTGCGGGCAGTGTAAAACATGGGAAAGCGCTTGGACGAAAGCTTGGATTTCCAACTATGAATATCTTACCGGCAGAAGAGAAAATGCTGCCGCCAAATGGAGTATACATATGCAATGTCTTTTCGGAAGGAAATGTATATGCAGGCATTGGAAATGTGGGATGCAGACCCACAGTGTCGGATGATAATATTACTACAATAGAGACATTTTTGTTCGACTATGAGGAACAGGCCTATGGACAGCAGATTGAAGTAAGACTACGTAAGTTTGTAAGAGAAGAACAGAAATTTTCTTCAGTGGAAGAACTGCAGCAAAGAGTGAATCAGGATATTGAAACAGGAAAACAATATTTTGAAAACGTACAATAGGAGATATGTAAAGTGATGGCGATTGCATTTTCTTTAGTGGGAGGACTAGGGTTATTCCTTTATGGAATGAAATTGATGAGTGAAGGTTTAGAGAAATCAGCCGGAGCAAAAATGAGAGGCATTCTGGAGTTTTTTACAAAGAACAGATTTGTGGGAATGCTTGTCGGTATATTATTTACGGCAGTGGTTCAGTCATCAAGTGCGACAACAGTAATGGTTGTGAGTTTTGTGAATTCAGGACTTATGACACTTTTACAGGCGACAGGAGTAATCCTTGGCGCAAATATCGGTACTACAGTGACATCGCAGCTTATTGCGTTCAATCTTTCGGAAGTTGCTCCTTTATTTGTCATGATCGGTGTGGTCATGGTAATGTTTTGCAAGAAAAACGGAGTGAAAAGAGCCGGAGAAGTTGTACTGGGATTTGGTATCTTATTTATGGGATTAAGCGGAATGTCCTCTGCCATGTCCACATTGAAAGAATCCCCGTATATTGTAGAAGTTTTAGGTTCTCTTGATAATGCAGGGATGGGTGTACTTGTAGGGTTTGTGATTACTGCAATCCTGCAGAGTTCCTCCGCAACAGTAGGAATTGTGCTTCTTATGGCAAGTCAGGGACTTTTGGAATTCAATATCTGCTTTTTCCTTATTTTAGGATGTAATATGGGGTCTTGTGTTTCGGCGCTTCTTGCAAGTATCGGAGGCAAAAAAGATGCCAAAAGAGCAGCATGGATTCATTTTTTGTTTAATATCATCGGATCGGCAATTATTTTTGTAGTGTTAATGTTTGCTCTGAATCCGATTGCCGATACGATTCTTGATATGTCTGGAGGCAACATTGCCCGTGCCGTTGCCAATGCACATACGTTGATCAAAGTGGTGGAAGTGATTCTGCTCTTCCCATTCATGGGATATGTGGTGAAATTTACCTATAAGATTGTGCCGGGGAAAGATAAAGAAGCGGAAGATGAATTTGCTTTGAAATATATTGGGAATACTGGTCATATGCTGGTTCCCAATACGGCGATCAGTGCGGCAATTCTGGAAATTGAGCATATGGGACAAATGGCAATCGAGAACTTAAAAGAAAGTATGGATGCTCTTTGTGACAAGAAGGAAGAAAAAATTCCAACGGTTTACCGACGGGAGAAATATATCAATTTTCTAAATAAGAAGATTACAGACTATCTTGTAAAAGTAAATGAATTGGATCTTCCGTTGGAAGATAAGAAAATTTTAGGTGGACTCTTCCATGTAGTAAATGATATAGAACGTATTGGAGACCATGCGGAAAATTTTGCGGACTCCGCACAGGATTGTATCCAAAATAGTCTCGATGTTAGTGATAAAGGAAGAACACAGCTACGAGATATGACGGAAAGTGTTCTGGAAATTTTAAATTATTCTATTGAAATGTTCTCGAAAAAGAATCAGGAACATATGCAGGAAATTTTGGAGCTGGAAGATATGATCGATCTGAAAGAAAGAAAGTATCAACGTTTGCACGTGAAGAGACTTACAACGAATGAGTGTACACCGGAAGCGGGAATGGTATTTTCTGACACCGTATCCGGATTGGAAAGAATTGCAGACCATGCAACAAATATTGCATTTGCAATTTTGAAACCAGAAGAACATGGGGCAGAAGATGAATAAAAAAGTATTTACATGCTTGGGAAGTTGTGTTATACTATGCAAGTATGAAATTAGCCGATATTCGGTGACGGGATACTCCAACCCTTACTTAATATCAGGCGTTTAACAAAGTTTTAATAGGAGGAAATGTAAATGATCGCAAAGGAAAAAAAACAGGCAATCATCGCTGAGTACGGCAGAACAGAAGGAGACACAGGATCACCAGAAGTTCAGATCGCTATCTTAACAGCAAGAATTAACGAGTTAACAGATCACTTCAAAGCAAACCCGAAGGATCACCACTCAAGAAGAGGTCTTCTTAAAATGGTAGGTCAGAGAAGAGGTTTACTTGCTTACTTAAAGAAAACAGATATCGAAAGATACCGTTCTTTAATTGAGAGATTAGGATTAAGAAAATAATCCGACTGAAGTATTTGAAAATTATAAGACACACAACACAACAACACAAAATCCCCGGAATCTCCGGGGATTTTTTATGATATAGGAAAGTTATTGTATGTGGACAACAGCTTAACATAGAATAAAATGTGTTAAGCTATTTTTAGTTTACATTTATATGATAATTATGCTATAATATATAAGGTTATGGCAGGGGATATATGCCGAGACCACTGAAAAGTACATCAGGGATGGTGTGTTTTTCAGTTGTTTCGGAATCACTTGTCAAATGAGAAAGAAAAGGAGAACACATATGTTTAAGAAGTTTGAAATGGAATTAGCCGGCAGAACGCTTCGTGTAGACGTTGGAAGAGTTGCAGCACAGGCAAACGGTGCAGCGCTGATGCACTATGGCGATACTGTTGTATTATCTACAGCAACAGCATCGGATAAGCCAAGAGAAGGAATCGATTTCTTCCCGTTAAGTGTAGAATATGAAGAGAAATTATACGCGGTAGGTAAAATCCCGGGAGGATTCAATAAGAGAGAGGGAAAGGCATCTGAGAATGCAATCCTTACATCCCGCGTAATCGACAGACCGATGCGTCCGTTATTCCCGAAGGATTACAGAAATGACGTAACACTTAACAACCTTGTATTATCTGTGGACCCGGAGTGCAGCCCAGAATTGACGGCGATGCTTGGTTCTGCAATCGCAACGGCAATCTCTGACATTCCGTTCGATGGACCGACATCTACAACACAGGTTGGTATGATTGACGGAGAGTTTATCTTCAACCCAAACTCTGTACAGAGTGCACTTTCTGATCTTCAGCTTACAGTAGCCTCCACAAGAGAGAAAGTAATCATGATTGAAGCGGGTGCGAATGAAGTACCGGAAGACAAGATGATCGAGGCGATTTTTGCAGCACACGAGATGAACCAGAAGGTTATTGCATTTATCGATACGATCGTTGCAGAATGCGGAAAAGAAAAACACGAGTACACAAGCTGTGCAGTGCCGGAAGAATTATTTGCGGCAATCCGTGAAATCGTAACTCCGGAAGAGATGGAAGAAGCAGTATTCACAGACGAGAAACAGATTCGTGAAGAAAACATCCGTGTGATCACAGAGAAATTAGAAGAAGCATTTGCTGAAAATGAAGAATGGTTACCGTTGATCGGAGAAGCATTATACCAGTATCAGAAAAAGACAGTAAGAAAGATGATCTTAAAAGACCACAAACGTCCGGATGGAAGAGCAATCGACCAGATCAGACCGCTCGCTGCTGAGATTGACATTATTCCGAGAGTACACGGTTCCGCTATGTTTACCCGTGGACAGACACAGATCTGCAATATTACGACATTAGCACCATTATCTGAGGCCCAGAGAATCGATGGACTCAATGAACTTGAGACATCCAAGAGATATATGCACCACTATAACTTCCCATCATACTCTGTAGGTGAGACAAAACCATCCAGAGGACCGGGACGTCGTGAAATCGGACATGGTGCATTGGCAGAGAGAGCGCTTGTGCCGGTACTTCCGACAGAAGAAGAATTTCCATATGCGATCCGTACAGTGTCTGAAACATTTGAGTCCAACGGATCCACATCACAGGCAAGTGTCTGTGCATCCAGTATGTCACTTATGGCTGCCGGAGTTCCGATTAAATCTGCAGTAGCAGGTATTTCCGCAGGACTTGTGACAGGTGAGACAGATGATGATTACATCGTTCTTACAGATATTCAGGGATTGGAAGATTTCTTCGGCGATATGGATTTTAAAGTTGCAGGTACACACAAAGGTATCACTGCTATTCAGATGGATATCAAGATTCATGGACTTACAAGACCGATCATTGAAGAAGCAATTGCATGCACAAAGAAAGCAAGAACATACATCTTAGACGAAGTAATGAGCAAAGCGATTGCAGAGCCAAGACCAGAAGTAGGACCTTTCGCTCCGAAGATCCGCCAGATGCAGATTGATCCGGCTAAGATCGGTGATGTTGTTGGACAGCGTGGTAAGACGATCAATGCAATCATTGAGCAGACAGGCGTTAAGATTGATATTACAGATGAAGGATTCGTATCCATTTGTGGTGTAGATGCCGAGGCTATGGATGAAGCAATGAGAATGATTTCTATCATTGTGACAGACTTTGAAGCAGGACAAGTATTTGAAGGAAAGGTAGTCAGCATCAAAGAATTTGGCGCTTTCATTGAGTTTGCACCTGGAAAAGAAGGAATGGTACACATTTCAAAGATTTCTAAAGACAGAATCAAACATGTAGAAGATGTTCTGACACTTGGAGATAAAGTTAAGGTTGTATGTCTTGGAAAAGATAAAATGGGAAGAATCAGCTTCTCTATGAAAGATGTGGCAGAAGACTAGAAAATATTTTTAAGATGATAAAAAGGGCGTGTGAAAAAACGAAAGTTTTTTCATGCGTCCTTTTGTTATGTCAAACATCGTGTGCGGTGATTGTGTAGTTGTACAATCTTTTTGTATTTTAATCATATTTTTGTGGGTTGTTCATATATTGTGTAAAGAGGTGGACAATATGTTAAAAGAAAAAAATCGAATCATCAGGCATCAAATTCTTCCGGTGCTTGCAAAATCCATTGCCGCTGACCTGGAGACTATGGAAATTGATTTTGAACGTTTGCAGGAAATCCGGCTTCGGACAGATAAACCTATGGTAATGATATACAAAGGAGAAGAAATGTTTGCTAAGGATCGGAAAGGAAAAACAGTGATCGTCACAGGCAAAGATGTGAGGGAAACTTTAGATTACATCAGTAATTATTCTTTGTATGCGTATGAAAATGAGTTGCGACAGGGATTTATTACAATTGAGGGTGGTCATCGGGTAGGTATGGCGGGACAGACAATGGTGGAGCAGGAGCGAGTAAAAAACATGAAGTATATTTCCTCTGTGAATATCCGTATTTCACATGAAATGAAAGGTTGTGCAGAGAAGGTTATGCCTTATATTTGTATGAATGGAGAGCTTTGCCATACGCTGATCATTTCCCCACCCAGATGTGGGAAGACAACCCTTTTGAGAGATATCGTCAGACAGGCTTCCGATGGATGCAAATGGATCAAAGGAACGACAGTGGGCGTGGTAGACGAGCGTTCGGAAATCGGAGGCTGCTACATGGGGACAGCACAGAATGATCTCGGAATACGGACAGATGTGTTGGATTGTTGTCCGAAAGCAGAGGGAATGCTGATGCTTATCCGCTCAATGTCTCCGCGAATCCTTGCTGTGGATGAAATTGGAGCAAAAGAGGATGTACAGGCTATTGAATATGCTCTGCATTGTGGCTGTATTATGCTTGCTACCGCCCATGGAACATCCATGGAAGAGATAAAGAAAAAACCTTTATTTGAAGAACTTATTCAGAAAAAGAGATTTGAAAGATACATCGTATTGAGTAATCGAAAAGAACTGGGGGGAGTTGAGGGGATTTACGATGAGAGAGGAATGCCGTTATGCAGAAACTGATCGGTGTTGTGCTTATCGTAGCGTCGAGTACTGGAATGGGGTATTTGAAAGGCGTAAATCTTTCAAAAAATTTGATAGAAATGCAAGAAATAAGACGGATATTTCTTATGTTGAGAAGTGAAGTGGCATATACGAAATCTCCCTTTGGAGAGGCGTTCTACCGTATTGCTGAAAGAACTTACGGGAAATATAAGGAATGGCTTTTTTTTCTGGCCGAAAGTCTGAATCAAAGATCTGGTCATACCTTTTTTGAGTTGTGGCAGCATGCACTGGAACGCTATTTTAGCGACACCCATTTGGATAAAAGAAACCTGGAACTTCTAAAGAATATGGGAACAAACATGGGGTATTTAGACCGGGAAATGCAAGTTGGAGCAATCGATCTTTATCTGGAACAGCTAAAATTAAATATTCGGAAAATGCAGGAAGAACTTCCGGAAAAACGACGGATTTTAAACTGTCTGGGCGTTATGGGAGGAATTTTTGTGGCAGTTGTTCTTGTGTAGAGGGGAGGAGAAGATGAGCGTAAACTTAATTTTCAAAATTGCGGCAGTAGGAATCCTTGTGTCGGTGTTGAGTCAGGTGTTGAAACACAGTGGAAGGGAGGAGCAGGCATTTCTTACAAGTTTTGCAGGACTTTTGCTAGTGCTGTTCTGGATCGTACCTTATATTTATGAATTGTTTGAGTCTATCAAACGGTTATTTTCGCTTTAAGGAGAAAAAATGGGAATTGTTCAAATTGCCGTGATGGGCGTGGCGGGAGCGATTCTTGCCATACAGTTTAAAAACGGAAAATCAGAATATGGTATTTATATAAGTATCGCCTTGAGTGTCCTTGTTTTTTTTCATATCTTGGGAAGGGTAGAAGTGATCATCACAGCGATTCGGGATATCAGTGAAAAAATTCAAATGAAAAGTGGGTATCTTCAAGCACTTCTGAAAATGTTGGGAGTTGCATATGTGGCGGAATTTGCTTCGGCAATCTGCAAGGATGCGGGACATCAGACCATTGCCGGGCAGATTGAAATTTTCAGCAGAATTACTATTCTTACATTGAGCATGCCGGTTCTTCAAGCGCTTCTAGAGACGATACAAGCATTTCTTGGATAGGAGAGGAGGTACATGAAACGAAGAATCATTTTGTTCTTTTTTGTTCTTATGTTGATTGGAATTCCGGTATATGCGAAAGAGCCGGAGAAGAGCGAAGTACAGAAGAAAGCAGAAGATACATTGCTTGAAGAATTTGATTTCAGTGGAGTGAATAAGGCCCTTCAGGACATTATGCCTGAGAAGAAAGTGGATTTTGGGGCGACTGTGATGAAGATCTTGAATGGAGAAGAAGAGTTATCTGTAGATCTGTTGGTAAAACTTTTGGAAGACAGTTTTTTTTATGAATTCCGAAATGGAAGAGAGGGACTGATCCATATTTTGCTAATTGCAATTATCGCGGCGGTTTTCACAAACTTTTCCGGTGTACTAAAGAACGGACAGATTGGTGCTATGGGATTCTATGTGCTTTATATGCTTTTGATCGCGATTGCCTTAAGTTCGTTCCAGGTAGTGCTTGATTCCGCGGCTGCGGGAATTGAGAAACTGATTATATTTATGAGGGCGTTGGGACCGGTTTATTTCCTTTCGGTAGCGGTAGCTGCAGGAAGCAGTACTTCAATTGTCTTTTATAATCTTGTGCTCTTTCTCATTTATATTGTAGAACTTCTTGTGTTGAATTTTTTGATACCGCTTCTGCATATTTATATGGTAGTAAAGATGTTGAATTATATTTCTACAGAAGAGTATTTGTCAAAACTTACGGAGTTGATCGAGTTTTTGGTCAACTGGATTTCAAAGACACTTCTTACGGCAGTCATAGGACTCAATTTGATCCAGGGGTTGATCACTCCGGCTGTGGATTCGTTGAAAAGAGGTGCGCTTTCCAAAGGTGTGGAAGCGCTTCCGGCCATTGGAGATGCGATTGGAGGAGTAACGGAAGTGCTTCTGGGCACGGCGGTGCTTATGAAGAATGGGATTGGAGTGGCAGGAGCCATAATCTGCATTTTAATCTGTGCAATCCCGGCACTTCAGATTCTGGCG
>OFMJ01000697.1_pt1 | contig 32100 bp, 26 predicted proteins | sample 1541801 | NCBI WGS metagenome assembly OFMJ01 (sample SAMN04209234, study PRJEB22552) | human gut metagenome | biome: gut; material: feces | host: Homo sapiens | place: USA: Oklahoma
CAAATCATCCGGAATTCAGAAAGTATTACACTCCCCGGAACTGATAAACTGGCCGTATGCTTCTCTTTTAATAATTTAAAATATACGAAATCTGTTGCTTACTTTTTAGTTGACCTGAATATGAGGAATAAGTAATCCGGTTCCGTATTGCTAATCTTCCATAATCTCGTTTACTTTTTCCACACTGATGCCACAAATTTCAGCAATTTTCTTCTCGGAACAGCCCTCTCTTAAGCACCTCTTTACCTTTTTCGCCAGATTGATTCCCTTTTCAATGCCTTCTTCCAGTCCCTTTTCAATGCCTCTTTCTTCAATTGCTTCACTCAAATTACTCATCTGTCTCAGCTCCTCTCCCATTTCCTGTTCTATTTCAATCCCATAATCCCGCGCCAGTATCTCTTCTTTCTCCGTAACGCTCATCGAAGGAGAAAGAAGCATATTAAGCTTCTGCACTTCCTGCCGTTTTAAATGTGATTTTTCGGCAGAAACTGCCAGAATGTGCGAATGCACTAAAATAAATAAGAATATAAAAATGATACTTTATTAATGTTTAGTTGTCAACAATAATCATTAACAAAATATCGCAATAAAACATAGCAATTGAAATATAGAATGAAATATTAAAATATAATAAATACAAAAAATGCCGTCACCGACGTAAAGCAATTCCTACATAGCTTCACGTCAGGCGGCGGCATTCTGTCTTATTTTTTGAAGATTACCGATATTTTAATCTCTTCTTTAACCAACCGGCTGCTTTTCTTATTTTGCCTTCGGCTTCTCCACTCTCTTAGGCAGCACTACCTTATCCAGATGCCAGATATCGTCCACATATTCCTGGATAGTCCTGTCAGAACTGAATTTGCCGGAGCAGGCCACGTTCAGGATTGCGCTCTTTGCCCAGTTTGCTTCATCCCTGTAAGCTGCCTCCACTCTGCGCTGTGCTTCCGCATAAGGCTTGAAATCCTTCAGAATAAAATACATATCCGCCTTGGAGGTGCTCTGTGTGTTCAGCAGGGAATTGTACAGCGGGCGGAACAGCTCCGTATCATAGGGGGCAAAGGTTCCGTTGATTAACTGCATCAGCACTCTGCGGATGTCAGGATCGTTGTTGAAAATATCCATGGGGTTATATCCGCCGTAGTTCTCAAAACGGATAACCTCGTCGGAGCTTAAACCGAAGATAAAGGTATTTTCCATTCCTACCTCTTCCACGATTTCCACATTGGCGCCGTCCATGGTGCCCAGGGTAAGCGCACCGTTGAGCATGAATTTCATATTTCCGGTTCCGGATGCTTCCTTGCTTGCCGTGGAAATCTGTTCGGACACATCTGCTGCGGCAAAAATCCATTCCGCATTGGAAACCTTATAGTCTTCTATAAATACCACCTTGATCTTGCCGCCAATGGAAGGGTCGTTATTCACTACATCCGCTACCGCATTGATCAGCTTAATGGTAAGTTTTGCGTTGCGGTAGCCCGCCGCCGCCTTGGCCCCGAAGATAAAAGTTCTGGGATAGAACTCCAACTGGAGATTGTTCTTGAGTTCGTTATAAAGATACATAATATGCAGGATATTCAGCAGCTGGCGCTTGTACTCGTGGAGCCTCTTTACCTGCACATCGAAAATGGAACGGGGATCCACTTCCACACCGTTATGCTCCAGGATATATCTGGCAAGGCGCACCTTGTTCTGATATTTGATATTCATGAACTCCTGCTGTGCTTTTTCATCCTCGGCATAAATTTTCAGGCCGCTGATTTTGGACAGATCAGTAATCCAGTCATTGCCCACATGATCCGTTACCCACTGTGCAAGCAGCGGATTCCCATGGAGCAGGAATCTTCTCTGTGTGATGCCGTTCGTCTTATTGTTGAACTTTTCAGGCATCATTTCATAGAAATCTCTCAGCTCCTGCTTTTCCAGGATTTCCGTATGGAGCCTTGCCACGCCGTTGACAGAGTAGCCGGATACGATGGCGAGGTGTGCCATTTTCACCTGTCCGTCATAAATAATAGCCATTTTGGCAATCTTGTTCTGATCTCCCGGATACTGCTGGGAAACCTGCGCTATGAAGCGGCGGTTGATTTCCTCCACGATCTGGTAGATTCTGGGGAGCAGCCTTGAGAATAGCTCAATGGGCCATTTTTCCAGGGCTTCCGCCATGATGGTATGGTTAGTATAGGCACAGGTTTTGGTGGTCACAGCCCATGCTTCATCCCAGGTGAGATAATAATCATCCATCAGGATACGCATCAGCTCGGCAATTGCCACCGTAGGATGGGTGTCATTGAGCTGGAAGGTCACCTTCTCATGGAATTTTCTGATATCATCATGCTTTCTCATGTATTTTTCCACAGCCTCCTGGACGGAAGCGGAAATGAAGAAATACTGCTGCTTCAGACGAAGTTCCTTGCCTGCATAATGGTTGTCATTGGGATAGAGGACCTCTACGATATTCCGGGCCAGATTCTCCTGCTCCACAGCCTTCTGGTAATCTCCCTTGTCAAAGGACTCCAGCTGGAAGCACTCCACCGGCTCCGCATCCCAGATGCGCAGTGTGTTCACGATCCCATTTCCATAGCCCACAATCGGCATATCATAGGGAATCGCCTTTACGGACTGATATCCCTCCTGTTTAAAGTTATTGCGGCCGTTTTCGTCCACGTATACATTGACATAGCCGCCGAACTTAACCTCTTTGGCATACTCGGGACGGCGCAGCTCAAACGGGTTTCCATCTGCCAGCCAATTATCGGGAACCTCTATCTGGTATCCGTCACGGATCTCCTGCTTGAACATGCCGTAACGGTAACGGATGCCGCAGCCATAAGCGGAATACCCCATGGTTGTCAGGGAATCCAGGAAGCAGGCAGCCAGTCTGCCCAGGCCGCCGTTGCCCAGCGCCGGATCAGGCTCCTGATCCTCCACCAGATTGATATCGATACCCAGATCCTCCAGGGCCTCGGCCACATCATTATAGGCTTGCAGGTTGATCAGGTTATTTCCCAGCGCGCGGCCCATCAGGAATTCCATGGACAGATAATAAACGGTCTTGGGATCCTGCTTCGCATATTCCTTCTGGGTATTCATCCAGTTGTCTACGATCACATCCTTGATAGCATAGGCTACCGCCTGGAAAATCTGCTGCTGCGTCGCCTCCTCCAGGGTCTTGCGGTAAAGAGTTTTCACATTATATATAACGCTGTTCTTGAAAAGCTCTTTGTCGAATTTCTGTAATACCGTTTTCTTAAGCATGTATTTCCTCCTCGATCCTCTTTATATTCTTTAATTACGGTCTTTTCCGGCACTTCCGGGCTTTGTCCTTTGCCCATATTCGCCCAATACGTACAGTTTACAACAATTTACCAATAATGAAAACAGTAATTTTGTAAAAAGAACTGATAAAATAAGGTAAAGAAAGCCGCCACTTTAGCCAAGCGGCGGCCTTTCTCCCTTGAAAACCCGAATTACCGTACTTTGCAACTGTTCAGTTCACAGCACAGTTACTGTACTTTTTCAATTCCAATGGTCACATTTTCACCATTTACGTTCCATTCCTTGCTTACAGCCAGGTTTTCCCCTGCCGTAATGGAATCCGCAAGAACCTTGCCTGCAATGAACTCCTGATTGGAGGCGGCGATTCCTGCCACCTTTTCATTGCCGCACAGGGACACTCTGATGTGATCCATCACTTCAAAATCCGCTTCCTTACGCATGGTCTGGATCTTGCTGATGATTTCATATACAAAGCCTTCCTCGATGAGTTCTTCCGTCAGGTTCGTATCCAGAACTACTGTCATATTATTATCCGCCTCGGATACATAGCCTTCCTTCTGGGTCATTTCGATAAGAAGGTCATCCTTGGTCAGGCTTACTTCCACGCCGTTTACGTCGAATTTCAGCGCTCCTGCCGCATTCAGCTCATCCATGGCCGCATTGCCGTCCAGGGATGCCAGGGTCTTCTGGATGCCGCCCAGCTGTTTTCCGTACTTCGGTCCTACCGTACGCAGCTGCGGCTTGAAGGTATAGGTGGTAAAGTCCCTTACATCCTCTGTAAATACCACCTTCTTCACATTCAGCTCATCCTCCACGATCTCCTTATAGAAATCACTGAGGACGGTTCCGGCCTTCACGAACATGGTTCCGATGGGCTGGCGGTTCTTGATGTTTGCCGTATTTCTGCAGGCGCGTCCCATCACGACGATGTCCAGCACCTCTTCCATGGCTTCCTCAAGTTCCTTATCCACATAAGAAGGATTGGCTGTGGGGAAGTCGCACAGATGCACGCTTTCCGGCGCGCTCTTGTCCAGGCTTCTCACCAGGTTCTGATAGATCTCCTCCGTCATGAAGGGAATCATGGGCGCTGCCAGCTTGCTCACCGTTACCAGTGCGGTGTAGAGGGTCATGTAAGCATTGATCTTGTCCTGCTCCATTCCCTTTGCCCAGAAACGTTCACGGCTTCTTCTTACATACCAGTTGCTGCATTCGTCCACAAAATCCTGCAGCGCTCTTGCCGCTTCGGAAATCTGATAGTTACCCAGACGGGTATCCACTTCCGTAATCAGCGTATTCAGGCGGCTAAGCAGCCACTTGTCCAGCACGGAAAGCTTATCGAATTCCAGTGTATATTTGGAAGCGTCAAAATTATCAATATTGGCATACAGTACAAAGAATGCGTAGGTATTCCACAGCGTCCCCATGAACTTACGCTGTCCCTCGATAACCGCTTTCCCATGGAAACGGCTGGGCAGCCAGGGCGCGCTGCTTGAGTAAAAATACCAGCGGATCGCATCCGCGCCGTATTCCTGCAACGCTTCAAAGGGATCTACCGCATTGCCTTTGGACTTGCTCATTTTCTGTCCGTTTTCATCCTGCACCAGTCCCAGGACGATTACATTTTCAAAAGAGGTCTGGTCAAACAGCAGCGTGGATTCCGCCAGCAGGGAATAGAACCAGCCGCGGGTCTGATCCACCGCTTCGGAGATGAACTGCGCGGGGAACTGCTGCTCAAAGGTTTCCTTATTCTCAAAAGGATAGTGATGCTGGGCAAAAGGCATGGCTCCTGAGTCAAACCAGCAGTCAATTACCTCGGGCACACGCTTCATGGGCTTGCCGCACTTCGGGCAGGGGATGGTGATGGCATCGATATAAGGGCGATGAAGCTCAACGGTCTTCGCTTCCGGATTGCCACTTAAGCGCTCCAGCTCCTCCCTGCTTCCTACGGAAAGCATTTCCCCACAGTCACACTGCCAGATATTTAAAGGGGTCCCCCAGTATCTGTTTCTGGAAAGTCCCCAGTCCTGGATATTTTCCAGCCAGTCGCCGAAACGTCCTTTTCCGATGGATTCCGGAATCCAGTTGATGGTATTGTTGTTGCCGATCAGGTGCTCCTTGACAGCGGTCATCTTGATGAACCAGGACTCTCTCGCATAATAGATCAGCGGCGTGTCGCATCTCCAGCAGAAGGGGTAGCTGTGTTCGAACTTCGGCGCGGAAAACAGCAGGTCTGCCGCCGCCAGCTCCTTTAAGATGATCGGGTCCGCTTCCTTGCAGAAGGTACCTGCCCAGGGAGTCTCTTTTGTCATTTCACCTTTGGCATCCACCAGCTGAACGAAGGGCAGATCATAATTGCGGCCCACATTGGCATCGTCCTCACCGAAGGCAGGCGCGATATGAACAACACCGGTACCGTCCGTCAGGGTAACATAGTTGTCACAGGTTATATAAAATGCTTTTTTATGCTGTTTTTCGCAGGTTTCCACCGCACAGTCAAACAGCGGCACATATTCCTTGTATTCCAGATCCTTGCCCACATAAGTTTCCAGCACTTCATAGGCCGGCGCCTCCGGGTTTTCCTTGTTCAAATCGCCCAGCACGGTATCCAGAAGCGCCTGCGCCATATAATAGGTATAGCCGTCGGCGGCTTTTACCTTGGCATAGGTTTCCCCGGGGTTCACGCACAGCGCCACGTTGGAAGGCAGTGTCCAGGGTGTGGTGGTCCATGCCAGGATATAGGCATCCTCATCCTTTACCTTAAAACGTGCGATTGCGGAACGTTCCTTCACATCCTTGTAGCCCTGAGCCACCTCATGAGAGGACAGCGGGGTGCCGCAGCGCGGGCAGTAGGGAACGATTTTAAAGCCCTTGTAAAGAAGGCCCTTGTCCCAGATTTTTTTCAGCGCCCACCATTCGGATTCAATATATTCATCGTGATAGGTTACATAGGGATCATCCATATCAGCCCAGAAGCCGACCTTTTTGGAAAAATCCTCCCACATGCCTTTGTATTTCCATACGCTTTCCTTACATTTTTCAATGAAAGGCGCGATGCCGTATTCCTCGATCTGCTCCTTGCCGTCCAGGCCCAGAAGCTTCTCCACCTCCAGCTCCACCGGAAGCCCGTGGGTATCCCACCCGGCCTTCCTGGGCACCATATAGCCCTTCATGGTGCGGTAACGGGGAATCATATCCTTGATTGCACGGGTTTCCACATGTCCGATGTGGGGCTTGCCGTTTGCGGTGGGCGGGCCGTCATAAAAGGTATAGGTCGGGCATCCCTCCCTGATTTTCATGCTTTTTTCAAAAATTTTGTTGTCTTCCCAGAATTGTTCCACCTCGTGTTCACGTTCCACGAAGTTCAGGTCTGTGTTTACCTTAGTGTAAAGTGACATTTCCTTCTTCCTTTCTTTCTCCGGCATACAGCCATTCCTGTTTGATAAATTCGCGTCCTGCCGCGTGTCCGCCGTCTTGCATGGCAGTTCAGATCTCCTGGCACCTGCGCCATTCTGCGTCTGAAACAAAAAAATCCCCGTCCTTTCTTGTAAAAGGGCGAGGTCTGAGGCTCGTTGTACCACCTGTTACATCATACGGCTTATAAAAACAGCTGCCAAACCTGTCCTTATAAGAAAATATGGTTTCCCGTAACGGGGGAAATCCGGCGTCGCCTACTCGAAAAACCGGATGCTTCCTGCATCCTGCGCTTTCTTTCAGCCTGCGGCTCCGAAGTGATATTCACCATGTCTTACTCGTACCGGCCTCCCACCTGCGCCGACTCGCTGTAACTTTCCAAACATGCCTACTGTCTTCATCACGGCCTTTGTTTCTGTGTTCATGTCGGTATTATATAGCCCGCAAAGCCGCATTGTCAAGGGCTTTCGTGCTTTATCCCCCCATTTGTGCGCAGAGGGGCATGCGGTGCTTCCGGCTGGTGTTCGGGGTCCGGCTGTGTTCTCCGGGAGGCGGCGGGGTGGATGGAGATAAATTTGACGGATAAGGGTTTTGTGCTGTATTCTGTTTGAATGGTTTGTTGTTATGCGCGGGAGGTTGTATAATTGTAGTTGGTATGGAGGGAGGACAGGGGATGGCGGGCGGGGATAGGAGGAGTAAATGCGGGATTTTGGTTAAATGTGGTATGTATGGTTTGTTTTTGGCAGCGTGATATGGATAGGGAAATTGAGGAGGATATTATGAACTGGCTTAGGGCTTATGCGGAAAAGCTATACAGGAATCTGGGGCAGTATTTTCGGTGGCTATTGTTTGGGGTTGTTACGGGAGTGGCCGTGGGGTTGTTTGCTTCGCTTTTTTCCTGGTGCCTGATACAGGTTACGGCTTTCAGGATAGGGCATCGTTATATGTTTCTGACGCTGCCGCTGGGCGGGCTGCTTATTGTTTTTACGTATAAGGCGTTTCATTTTGAGAATAACGGCGGGACGGATTCGGTGATTGAGAGCATTCACAGTGAAATCACGATTCCGTTCCGGATGGCGCTGCTGATTTTCAGTTCCACCATTATTACGATCCTGTGCGGCGGCTCCGTGGGGCGCGAAGGGGCGGCGCTGCAGATTGGGGGAAGCATCGGCAAAAAACTGGGGGACATCTTCCATTTTAATGTAAAGGATAAAAAAATCATATTGATGAGCGGCATGGCGGCGGCTTTTGCGGCTCTTTTCGGGACGCCGATGGCAGCGGCTTTTTTTGCCATGGAGGTTTCCAGTGTGGGGATTATGTATTATGCGGCGCTGGTGCCCTGTATCTGTGCGGCGCTCATTGCCCATAAAATTGCATTTTCCCTGGGCGTACAGACCGAAAATTTCCATGTGATGAATGATTTGGAGCTGTCCCTGATCCCCGGGCTGAAGGTGGTGCTGCTGGCCATATGCTGTGCGATTCTCAGCATCCTTTTCTGCATGATGCTGCAGATGGGGGAGGCCCTGTTTAAAAAATACTTTACCAACCTTTATATCCGAATCGCCGCCGGCGGCCTGCTCCTGATACTCCTCACCCTCATCTGCGGCAGCCAAGACTACCTTGGCACAGGCATGCCCGTCATCGAGCACGCCCTCTCCGGGACAGCGATCCCCTGGGCCTTTTTCTTTAAAATGCTCTTTACGGTCATCACCATATCCGCCGGCTACAAAGGCGGAGAAATCGTGCCCTCCCTTTTCATCGGCGCCACCTTCGGCTGCACCCTGGGCGCCCTCCTTGGGCTCCCCGCCTCCCTCGGCGCCGCCGTTGGCATGATCGCCGTTTTCTGCGGCGTAACCAACTGCCCCGTAACCTCCATCCTCATAGCCTTCGAACTCTTCGGCTTCGACGACGCCTACTACTTCCTCATAGCCGTAGCCACCAGCTACATGCTCTCCGGCTACTACAGCCTCTACCACAGCCAGACCATCGTCTACTCCAAGTTCGAAAACAAATACGTCAACCAACCCACCAGCCACCGCTTTTAAGTCCTTTTTCTTTTCCTCCTGAATTCTTCCATCACCTGCCTGCTCACCAGCCGCCCGTGGAGGAAACCGGTGTGCCGGCGTGGGCTATGTTCTCCAGGGGAACGGCGGTGCAGGTGTGTTTTTTGCGGATGCCTTTTATGCCATGGAGATGAGACCATAAAACCGGCAGACGCCCCTGCCGGTTTTAGTCCTGGGCTCATCGGAATGCCCGGCATAACCGGCACCCGCAAAAAATACACCTGCACCGCCGCTCCCCTGGAGAACATAGCCCGCCGCCGGCACACCGGTTTCCTCCACGGGCGGCCCCCCTCGCGAAAAAATCTTGCTTTCTTGGGTAATTACGCGTATGATATGTGTAATTTAATACATTCCTATACAGGCATGGGACAGCCCTTCATCCGCCGTCCCGTGTCTGAACCCATAATGCTGAAAGCGGAGGAGAAACCATGAAAACGCGGAATCTTACCCTCATGACCGATCTTTACGAACTGACGATGATGCAGGGCTACTTTAAGAACATGGACCGTAATGAAACGGTAATTTTTGACGCCTTTTACCGGAATAACCCGATGGAATCCGGATACGCCATCTGCGCAGGGCTTGCGCAGGTTATTGAATATGTGGAAAACCTGCATTTCGATAATGATGAAATTACCTATCTGAAAAGTCTGGGAATTTTTGAGGACGACTTCCTTGAATATCTGCAAAATTTCAAATTTTCCGGAAGCATCTATGCAATTCCGGAAGGAAGCATCATGTTCCCCAGGGAACCAATGATTAAAGTCATCGCTCCTATTATGGAAGCGCAGCTGATTGAAACCGCTATTCTGAATATTATCAACCACCAGAGCCTCATCGCCACCAAGACGTCCAGGGTATGCTATGCGGCCCGCGGCGACGGAATCATGGAATTCGGCCTCCGCCGCGCGCAGGGGCCTGACGCCGGCATTTACGGCGCAAGGGCCGCTATGATCGGCGGCTGCATCGGCACCAGCAACGTGCTTGCCGGACAGATGTTTGATGTACCCGTGAAGGGCACGCATGCCCACAGCTGGATCATGAGCTTCCCGGATGAATACACCGCCTTCAAGGTATATGCGGACATGTATCCCGGCGCCTGCATCCTGCTGGTAGATACCTATGATACCCTGAAATCCGGCGTTCCCAATGCCATCCGCGTATTTACGGAAATGCGTGAGGCGGGCATTCCGCTGACCTTCTACGGAATCCGCCTGGACAGCGGCGACCTGGCGTATCTTTCCAAGAAAGCAAGGAAGATGCTGGATGAGGCAGGCTTCCCGGACGCCGTTATCTCCGCCTCCAACGATCTGGATGAATACCTGATCGACAGCCTGAAGGCACAGGGCTGCAAGGTTACCTCCTGGGGCGTGGGCACCCATATGATCACCTCCAAGAACTGGCCTTCCTTCGGCGGCGTGTACAAGCTTGCCGCCATTATGGATGAGAACGGGAACTTCATCCCCAAAATAAAGCTTTCTGAAAATTCAGAAAAAATCACCAATCCGGGCAATAAAGTAATTCACCGCATCTATGAAAAGGAATCAGGAAAAATCAAGGCGGATCTCATCGCCCTGGAGGATGAGGTTTTTGACGAGAATGAGCCTCTTCTCCTCTTCGATCCCCTGGAGCCGTGGAAAAAGACGCTGCTGGAGCCCGGTACCTATACCATGCATGAACTGATGGTTCCCGTCTTCCTGGATGGGAAATGTGTCTACACCTCTCCCAGTGTTATGGAAATCAGGGAATACTGTCAGAAGGAGCTGGACACGCTCTGGGATGAAACGAGACGTCTTGTCAACCCTCACCAGGTATATGTGGATCTTTCCTCCAAGCTGTATCATATCAAAATCCAGCTGCTGGATCAGATGGGACAGGTTCACTGACCAATATAAAAACAACAAGGAGACTTTATGCTTAAAATAATCACGGACTCCGCCTCTGACCTGACGGAGGAAGTCATCCGCCGCTATCAGCTTCATGTCATACCCACTCCGGTGGTCATTGATGAGGTGGATTATCTTGACGGCCAGACCATCCATTCCAGGGAATTTTACAATATACTGGACGATACCAGCCGCGATGTGAAAACCTACCACATCAACCCGGCCATGTTTGAGGAAGCCTTTACCCCCTATGCCAAAAACGGGGACAGTGTAATATATCTCTGTTTTTCCACCGGAATCGCGGGCACCTTTAATGCCGCCAATCTGGCAAAGGCTAACGTACTGGAGGAATACCCCGATTTTGATCTGACCATTATCGATTCCCTCTGCGCCTCCGCAGGCTTCGGCCTTCTGGTGGTCAAGCTGCTGACCATGCTTGAGAACGGCGCCTCCAAGGAGACGCTGCTGGAAGCCGCCGAATTCTACCGCAGGCACATCCGGCATGTGTTTACGGTAAATACGCTTGCCTATCTGATTAAAGGCGGCAGGCTTTCCAAATGGAAGGGTAATCTGGCGGAAGCGCTGGATATGAAGCCGGTGCTGATTGTGGACGAAGCAGGGAGCCTGCAGGTCCTGAAAACGGTGCGCGGGCACAAGAAATCCCTGAAAAGCCTGGTGGAATATGCCCAGGAAAACGGCGTTGAAATCGAAAAACAGCTGTTTTCCGTCTGCCACGGCGAGGATGAGGAGGCTATGGATTTCGTCCTGGACCTGCTCCGGGAAAAACTGCATCCCGCAGATATTATGGTATCGGTTGTAGGCTGTGCCATCGGCGCCCATACGGGACGCGGACTCGTGGGTGTCTGTTTCCTGGATGCTTCAGAGGAGCCGTACCGGAAGTATCTGTAACCGTTTAATCCTCTGAAGGCTGCAATCTCCACAGAAGAAATCATGTCAGTATAAAAAACGCCTGTCATCCGGAAGAATCAGCTCCCGGATGACAGGCATTTTTTTGTATATTGCAATTGTTCTGTTTTCTTGCAGCTACTGTTTATTTTCCTTTCCATACAAAAACGGCCGCGCGACGTGAATATTAAAAAAGTCTATCAGCGGTCCCATAAAGAACGCCGTCACTACCGTTCCCACCCCCACTACCGCTCCCAGGGCAAATCCCACAATAACGCAGATCACATCCGTGGTAATCCGCAGATACCGGAATTTTCCCAGCTTCCGTTCCGTCAGAATCAGGGACACGGCATCATAGGTGGATACTCCCAGATCCGCCGTAAAGTACATGGCCGATGCAAAGCAGAGGATTACCAGTCCTGCTGCCAGCAGCGCAATCCGCACCGGCATGGACGGACTGTCCCCCACCAGGCCTGCCACCACGTCGTCCGAAAACTGTACCACGTATCCCAGCAGGAAAATGTTCACAAAAGTGGATATCCCGATATGATGTTTATTCAGGAGAAAAATAAGCAGCAGCATCAACAGGTTTATCAGCATATACAGCGTCCCGAAGTCCATAAATGTAACCTTGTTGCTGATTCCATTCACAAACACCTGAAATGGATCCGTCCCAAACCGGGCGTTCCGGAATAATCCCACCGCCAGTCCGCTGACGATGACGCCGATAAAGGCCATCAATATTCTTTTTTTTATTTTTTTGTCATTCATAATATTCTCTTTCCATTTTCCTGACCGTCCTTACTGCCCGGCCAGCAGTTTTTCCTCCAGATCCCTGCGGTTACGGATGCGGATCGTATGGTCGAAGGCAGTATAATCGGTGAAATATACCGTAACAGCTCCCGGGGTCTTGGTTTCACTGTCCTCCTTCCCCTCTGTAAAACGATGCTCTCCAAATCCCGGCCCGATTAACAGGCTGTCCTTTTCATTGTAGACCTCCAGTTCCGGATCCTTGATTACCAACACCTCACTGCCGTTCACCGGAAGCATCACATGCTCGCTTGCCATATAATCAATGCCGGAAAAGGCCAGCTCCACTCTCCAGGGTGCTCCCTGCACTCCCTCTGTTACCACACGCACGTCTATGCCGCCCTCCGCAGGCTCCACATACACATCAATCTCCATATCCGGTCCCAGCTTCTTCTTCCTCTTGCTCTGATCCATCTTCCACCAGTCGCTGGTTTCCGGCTTTTCTTCAAAAGGCAGGTAGTACCAGCCCCTCATGGTCTGATGGAGATGGGCCGTGCCGCCAGGCAGGATTTCCATCGTTTCCGCCTTAAACGCCCTGTGCTCACAGAAGCTTCCCGCCACCTTCATCTCCAGCTTGCTGGTTCCGTTATGGAAATAGAGGAAATTGGACTTCTCCCGCATCACCGTGTAGCTGTAGTGCCCCTTCCTGGCCCGCAGTATTCCGGAATCCTCATATAACCGGACGAAATCCGGCTGTTCATAGCGTCCCGCATACTCAAAGCTTCGGTATTCGGGGTGCAGCATCAGATAAATCAGGCATTCCGGCGAGGAAATCTTTTTTTCCTCAATGATGTCAAAAATAGTGTTGCACATCCCGAGGAATTCCGGAATGTCATATTTCATGCCCATGGCCAGATACTCTATGTAATAGCTCAATGGATATACCAGCCTGTCTTTGTCGAAACGGGTGGAATTGGCAGTGAAAATACTTCCGTCCGGCTCCCAGTAGGTAAGCATCATATGAAGGTTGCGGATAGTATGCTGCTCGTATTGGGCGTCCCCAGTGGCGTCGGAAAGCATCAGCATGGCATCGTTATTAACGCTGTTATAATTACCGGCGGATTTCTCTGCGAACTCACCGTCGGCATTGCAGTCAATCCCCTCTATCAGGTAAATACCCGCGCTTTCCGACAGCTTTTTATCATTGAAAAGCACCCCGCATTTCGCCAGTGAAGAAGCAATTGCCCAACGGTGGTTGGGCGTATGGAAGCCGCCCTCCAGCAGGCCGTATGCGCCGTCATGTACAATTTCCCCCACCCTATGTAAAAAAATCTCTTCCTGTTCGGTGCGATTCCCAAGCTTTTGCAGATACTCATACACCGGGATAAAGAAACCAATGCAGAAAGCCGTATCCGGCGCTGAGAAGAAGTTACAGGTAACATAGTCAAAAAGTCCGTTTTCGTGCTGCACGCTGCGGATATAGGAAAGCCCCAGTTCTGCCCGCTGCGCCAGCAGGGAATTGCGGTAATAGCGGCTGTCCGGATTACAATACAGCGTGATCATGGGTTCCACGCAGATAATCGTATATTTGGCCTGGACCATCCGATCCCTGTCATAAAAGCCTCCGTAACAGGGGCTTTTTTCATCCAGCTCCTGCGACCGCAGACGGCTGAATACCCGTTCCTCGGTATCCCTTAAAATTATTTCATAATGTTTTTCCATTCTCGTTCATTCCTTTCCCATTACTCAAGTACAAAGAAGTGTGGCTTAAGCATATTATTATATCCCCGGAGCCGCTCATGGCTCAGGGAATCAATTGATTACCTGAGAAAAGCCTGCTACCGGAGTAACAGGCTTATTCTGCTTATCAATAACTATAAATTTCGGTGCATCCAGCCTTCGCCTTCCATATTAACGCACTCTAGTTCTGGCTGTCAAAGTATTCTGCTCTTCCGTCCAGGATTTTCTGCAAACCTGCATTTACCAGCTCGTTACGGCCTGACTCATAGGTAGCCTCAAACTGATCTGCGGGCGCTACGATACAGCGATATACAAACTCAATCATACGGGTCTTAACATCCGTGCCGTAGGTCTGCTCATCTTCTGCTATGTAGGAGAATACAGGGAAACGGAACTTTCCTACTTCCTTCACTGTCTGGATACTTTGATACCATTCAAGGCTTGCCCACTGGGTGGCCTGGTTGTTGAAGGAGGTCTGCGCCAGCACCTCGGGATCATTGGCCCACTCAAAGTTCAGGTTCATGATGCACCAGTCATCACAGGTGCCAGGATAACCTTTCTCGTTCTTTTCAGCCTCGGCAGGCTCTACTGCCACACCAAGATCATCTGTCTTGTAATCCGGTGTATAACGTATTTTGACAGCCACTTCAGGGTCAGCCATCCAGTTCAGATACTTCATGCAGGCTTCCACCTTCTCATCACTTGTGGCGGTAGGAATCATTACAAACATGGCATAACGGTACTCAAAAGGATTTCTGTAGCTTCCATCCGGCAGATCAAAGCACTGAATGGGTACGAAGGTCTCATGACCCAATGCATTGTTCAGAATTTCAAAGCTTGCATGAGGATGATAAGGGTCGTCCAGGACGAATCCCACGTTGCCGTTGGAAATTGCCGCCATATATACATCTTCAGCCGTATCAGTAGGGAAATCTTTGGTGATCAGGCCGTCATTGTACCATTGGTTCAGCTGCTTCAGGCCTTCCTCCGCACCGGGAGCCACCGACATATACCATTCATTATAGATATAGGCTGTACGGTCATCCGGCAGATCCACATAGGAACCAAGGAAATTCAGGTACATCTTCTCGGTATCATTCCGTCCGCTCATAGCCCAGGGGATAGTGGTGTCGCCGCCCAGATTTTTTTCTTTTACAGCATAGAGATATTTGCCAAGTTCCTCTTTCGTAGTGGGCATTTCCATGCCAAGCTCGTCCAGCCAGTCTTTTCTGATGTATGCCATGTGGCGGGGTTCCTCAGTACCTCTCTGCTTCATCACGGCATATTTCTTATCCTCCATTACACTGATATCCTGGGCTTCAGCGCAGAACTTCTGGATATTGGATCCATACTGATTATAAACGTCAGTCAGTTCATGAAGCGCGCCGCTGTTGGCATAGCTGTAGAACAGGGTCTGATCATAGGTAAATACAATATCCGGGGCGGTTCCGCCGGACATCATGATATTCAGCTTGTCATCGGATTCCGAACGGGGAACGGAAACATATTCCACATTAATATTATACAGTTCCTTTACCTGCTCCTGGATCCACTGAGTCAGAGCGTTATTCTCCGTGGTTGTTCCGGGCGCCGCATTTCCTCTGTCCCATGCCATCACGCGGATGGTAACCTCTTTCCCTTTTTCCGCAGTATCTGTTCCGGCTGCCGCCTCTGTGCCGGAAGCGGCTGTCTGGGCGCTGCCTCCGTCCGCCGTGCCGGCTCCTGTCTCTTTTCCGCCGCAGCCTGCCATTGCCAAAGTCATTGCAGCGGCAAGGGCAACTGCCAGTGTCTTCTTAAAAATACCTTTTCTCTTCATAGCTGTACCTCCATTTAAAATTATATTTCTTAAAAATATCCGGATTTTCCGCCGGATATAGTTTAACAAAACCATATCACCTCTCCGGAGCCGTACATCGGTTTTTCCGGACCTTACCGGTTACCCCTTTACAGCCCCGATCATGATGCCTTTAGTGAAGAATTTCTGTACAAACGGATATACCACCAACATGGGAAGCATGGAAATCACAATACTTGCCGCCTTGATATTTTCCGCTATCAGGTTTGTAGTCATACCTTCCTCTACGGATACGTTCACCGCCTCCACAAACTGCTTCAATACCATCTGAACGGTATAAAGCGAAGAAGAGTTTATGTAGTACAATACATCACTGATCCCGTTCCACCGGCCCACCGCATAGAACAGGCCCAGGGTCGCCATTGTGGGGTATACCAGCGGAAGCGCCACTTTTGTCAGCGTGGTAAGCTGGCTGCAGCCGTCTATCTTTGCCGCGTCATAGATGGCGGAATCAATCCCGCGGAAGGAATTGCACATGATAATCATGTTGTAGGCACTCAGCGCTCCCGGAATTATCAAAGCCCATACCGTATCGATCATGCCAAAGCTTCTTACGTTCAAATATTCAGGGATGATTCCCGGATTCAGATACATGGTCAGTACAAACAGGGTCATGATGAGGCCGCCGCCCTTTAAGCCTTTCTTGGAGAGCGGATATGCCGCCAGCACAGTCATCAGAAGGTTCACTGCCGTAGAACCCAGCATCAGTACGATGGAATAGCCAAATGCACGTACGAAGCTTCCGCTCTGTAACGCCTTGGTATAGGCTTCCGTATTAAAGCCTACCGGGAATACAAAAACCCTGCCTGCCGTAATCGCATCCTTGGAGCTGAAGGATACGGAGATAACCCGCAGAATTGGAATCATCGCGATTACCGTTATCAGGATAAAAAATGCCGTCCAGAAGAACTGGAATAATTTTTCTGTTCTGCTGTTAATTCCGCTGTTCATTACACAATCCCCTCCTGTCCCATCTTCTTAATCACCCAGTTGGCCGACAGTACCAGCACGACTCCTACCACCGTCTGGAAAAGTCCCACCGCCGTAGCAAAGTCAAACCGCCCTGATGCCAGACCAATGGAATATACATAAGTGCTGATTACACTGGATGCATCACGCACCATGGTATTTCCCATCAGATAAGGCCTGTCAAAGCTGATGGACACCAGCTTGCCAATCTGCATAATCAGCAGGACGGTTATCGTGGAAGAAATCTGCGGCAGCGTCACATACCAGATTCGCTGCAGGCGTGTAGCGCCGTCTATGTAAGCAGCCTCTCCCAGGGAAGCATCCGTAGCCATCAAAGCCGCCAGGTAAACGATAAGAGAATAGCCTGCGCCCTGCCATACGCCGGAAAACCAGTACACAAACCGCCATATTCCGCTGTTGCTCAAAAACGGGATACTTTCAGCGCCCAGGGCGTTTGCGATGTTGTTCACCATACCGGTATTGGCAAACAGCTGGGTAACGATACCTGAAATAATAACCCAGGACAGGAAATTCGGCAGGTACAGCAATGTCTGCGTCACCTTACGCACCCTGCCGCTACTCAGCTCATTCAGGAAAACTGCCAGAAATATAGGGATGGGAAAGCCGATAATCAAGTCTCCCATATTCAGTATCAGGGTGTTTTTCAAGGCATCCCAGAAATCACGGGAAGTAAAGGCTTCCTTAAAATGTGCCAGTCCAATCCACGGACTGTTCCAGATACCCTGGAAAATATTGAACTTTTTAAACGCTACGACCACGCCCAACATGGGTTTGTACTTAAACAAAATCATGTAGATGACGGGAATCAGCAGCATGGCATACAGCTGCCAGTTATTTCTCAGGTAGAGTTTTGCATTTGTTTTTTTCCTGTCCGCCCGGGACGGTGTGTTCTTCCCTTTCATATGTCCTCCTGTTGTTTTGATAAATCCGGTAACTATTCAGTCACTTCGTCATCTGCTCTTAATTTTTTCCATTCCACCAGGAATAAAATAGCCAGCGCCTGTCCGTAAGGCATGGGCTTCAACGGAATTTCTTTGTAGAAATCCCTGTTTTCCCTTCCCATAGGTGTTCCATAGGATACCTGTCCCAGAACTCCCTCCTCCGATATCAGGGATAAAACAGGCTTCAGCGCCCGTTCCGCCGTCCCCAGCCACTTTTCCTCCAGAAGCCCGCAGTGCACTCCCCGCAGGATTCCGTAAGCAAAGCCACAGGTTGCGCTGGCCTCCTCGTAGGATTCCGGATCATCCAGCAGCGTGTGCCACATACCGCTGTCCGACTGATACCCCGCCAGAGCTTCCACCTGATTTCTGAGGGCCTCCTGTAAAATACGCGCCACAGGCTCGGAACAGGTTATGCTGTCAAGCAGCTCCGGAATTGCAATTGTAATCCAGCAGTTCCCCCGCCCCCAGAAAGCCCCTGCAAAGTGGTTTCTTTCCAGAAAGGTCCATCCATGGTACCAGAAGCCGCTGACCGGATCCTGCAGGTATTTCATATGCAGCAGAAACTGATACTGGGCCTCGTTCCTGTAGTCCTCCCGATCCAGGATTCTTCCCATATTGGCCAGGAAAAGTACGGTCATCACCAGGGTATCGTCCCAAAGCTCCTGCTCATTGACATCATCGGAGGTCATATGCTGTATCCCGCCTTCCGAGGTTCTGGGCATTTCGTACATGATCCATTCCGCGGCTTCCCGGCAGGGCTGCAGGTAAGTCTCACTCTGCAGGTATTCCGCCAGATAGGAGAGGGTCAGATAAGGAGCGGCCGTATTCACATTGCACTGCGGAAAGCCTACCTGCAGCTGTCTGTCATAATACCGGGTCAGCATTTCCAGATATTTTTTCTCGCCGGAAGCGGCAAACAATTTCCAGATGCCGTAAAGTCCTACTCCCTGTGTCCATTCCCAGTGCGCGTATTTTTGCAGTTCTTCCTCAGGAAGGTTCTTTTTCCGGCGCATATTCTCCATGAATATTTCATCATCCTCATATAAGATCTCCGAAAAGGCTCCTATCAGCTGCTGAAGCTTTTTGTCAACTTCCTGTAACATTCCTTTATCCTCCTGCCTTTATCTGAACAATAACCTGCTGTATTTTTCATATTACTTGCCATTTGGCATTTGCCCTGCTATAATATAATTGTGAAAAAATTGGCTAAATGCCGGCGCGGCAGAAAGAAGGTACGTTATCCATGCCTCAGACAATTGAATATGAAGAAAAACATTTTATCATTGTCAACGATATTGAAAATTCTCTATTTTATTTTTTTGATTTCGACGTCCGTTCTACGGAAAAGAACATGGAATTTGAGCATCTTCATTCCTATTACGAAATCCATATACTGTTAAGCCCAATGGCCACACATTTCATCGAGGGCATCCCCTACAGAATCCGAACTAATGATTTCGTTCTGCTGGAGCCTTCCCGCCTGCATAAGTCCTTTTATCCCAGTGAAACGCCCTCCAAGAGACTGGTCATCACCTTTATGTACCGCGACGATGGCTATGGTTTCAAAGACACCTACGAAAATCTTTTAACGCCTTTTCATGAGCCCGTACCTATCTTCCGTTTTCCGGAAGCCCAACAGGAGGTTCTGGTTCGGATCCTGAATGAAATCGTAGCGTTGTCCCACCAGGCCGGCTCCCAGGAAATGACCGGTGCCTATGAGCTCATGGTACACAGCCTGTTTACCCAGTTTCTGTATTACCTGAAGGACTTCCAGGACTGCAATATCTACAAGACAGAGAACCCGGAGGATCGTCTGTCCGAACGGATATATACCGTAGCCAATTATATCCATACCCATTACATGGACAACCTCACCCTGGAGGAACTTGCCAAAAGCATCTACATGGATCCTTTTTATCTGTCCCATCAATTTAAGGAAGTCACCGGCTATACCATTACCCAATACATCCACCTGGTACGCATCCGCAACTGTCAGTTCCTGCTGCTCAATACGGAAGACAAGATTACAGATATTTCTTCCGCCTGCGGCTTCACCAGCTTTTCACAATTCAACCGGGTCTTCCATAAGTTCTGCAACGAGTCTCCTTCGGAATACCGTAAAAGCCAGTCAACCGGCCGGCTTCTTACAGAACGGCCTAAGATTTTACATAACTGATCGTTTCTTTACTTTTCTGAGTATAACGTAATTAAATCGCATAGTCTATGTATTAATTGTGTTTTAGGAGGTAAAAACATTGCATATTTTGCGTTCGTTTGGTGATCGCAAGACCGATTGGTTCATAGACAGCTGTAAAAAACGCCGCCTGGTATTCCTCTTTAACTCCATGGCGGCGTTCTCCTTTGCCGGCGGCTTTCTCTTTTGCCGGCGGCTTTCTCTTTTGCCGTAAGCACCTCTCTTTTCCTCCCGCTGCTCACAGAAAATACATTGCGGCTGCAATCAGATATACCGCCGAATAATACAGCGTCAGAAGCACCCCGCTCAAAACACGGGATTTCGTTTCGTGCAGCAGGCGGAAGCCCAGAATATTATCGGATATATAAAAACAGATTCCTCCTGCCGCCGTCAGATACCCGGCCGGGCTGCCCAGCTGAACCGCCGCCGTCACAGCCATCGCTGACATGGCGGAAAGAAGCGCCGCATAACCTATCATAAGTATCATCTGCCAGCCGGGCTGCGGCAGAAATTTCCCATGAAGCAAAAGCATGAGCAAAAAGAACAGCAGAAATACCAGCACCGTGTATCCGCGAAACTGTGTCAGATGCATATAAGCCGCGATAAAACAGACATGCCCCAGCCCAAAGGAGACAACTCCCGAAAGGAAATAAAGCTCCAGCAGCACATCCGCCGTCATGCACAGGAAAGCCCCTGCCAAAATCATCAGGGAAAGCGTCCTGTGCACCTCCTGCGCTGTCAGGGCATACAAAAATGCCAGCATAACCGGCATGGCCGTAGCCAGCGCCTTGAATACCAGCACCTGTTTTTCTTTTTTTGTATTATTCCGAAAATAATGCTGACCGAAAGCAGCCATCAGCACCGCCGCTGCTGCAAGCAACAAGAACTTCTGTAAATTCATAGGCAGCCACCATCTATTCCGGAGCACCGGCCGCGGTCCGTCCCTCCTCCGCAGCTTAAGCTCCTCTTTTTATCATCATACCTCATATGAACGTATATTTCTATCCCGGGAACAAATTCTGATAAATTTAATAGGGTGTGGCCTAAAAGCCGCTATTCATTCCATGCGCAGTAACAACGGTGGAGCTGCCGCTGAATTATCGCAATACTGGAGATTTAGGAATACGCAATATAGTGGCTTCTGCAATATGGCAATACAGCAGCTTACATAATACGGCAGATGTCAATAATACGGCAGATTGACAGCAGGAAAAAAGTACGCGTATACTGAATATACTTTATTCATAAAGAATAAGCCGTTCCTGCCCTGTGCGGAACGAAAAATCAAACGGAAAGCAATAGCAAACAGCAATTTGACGAGACAATAACAGGCGCCGCGGACAGTATCGATCCGGGCGCCTTAAATATGTTCTTATCCAAAGAGCAGGTGTATGATAATGAAGGCAATATCCAATGGGAGCCGCTGGAAAACGCCCTGAACGTCACAGCCGTAAGGCAGGGCACAGACGGCATCACCGGAAAAACGCTGGAAAAGCTTCTGGCAAAACGCATATTCCCCATCGTACGGGTCCGCGTAAACGGTTCCGGCAGCTTTCATTATGTACTTATCGTAAACAGTAACGGAAAAGAATTCCGGTGCATGGATCCCATGAACCCTTCGGACTCGCTTGTACCGTTGTCTGACTTTGGTAACCGCATCTATGCGGTCAGATATGTTTACCGGGAATGATGTGAACTTCCGGCTCCTCACATCATATCTGCCAGCCTGCTAATTCTGTGCTTTTGTCAAAACAGAATTTTCCGCTGCTATCAAATCCTCCAGCAGCTTTTTCCCCATCAGAATATCCTTCTTCTGTTCCTCACCGGATATTTCCCGCTCTATCGTGATATCGCCTTCATAGCCGATTTCCTTCAGCTTTCTGATAAAGGCCGGGTAATTCACCCTTCCCTGGCCCAAGGGCATCTCCGCCCCCAGCTCATGGCCGTCCGTGGGATAGCAGCCGTCCTTGCCGTGGATGCCAAGGACATACTCTCCGAACACATCCAGCGCATCTACCGGATTTCCTTTACCGTACATGAGCAGATTGGCCGGATCCAGATTCACGCCCACGTTATCAAGGCCGATATCCTGAATTGCCCTTTTCAGCGTGACAGGAGTTTCCTGGCCGGTTTCAAACAGAAAATTCTGTCCGTTTTCCCTGCATTTTGCAGCAAGCTCCTTCAGACATATGATCACGCCCTGATAATTCGGATCATATGGATTTTCCGGCATATATCCCACATGCGTTACCAGATTCTTCACACCGATCAGCTTTGCAAAATCAGAGCCCTCCATCAGCATCTGCAGCCTCTGGAACCGGAATGCCGCAGGCACCAGGCCGAGCGTTTCCTGCCCTTCATAAAAATTCCAGGTCCTGGGGCCTTCCCAGCCGCACCAGAAAGCTGTGATGTCAATCTTTTCTTCCTCAACCGCCTGTTTTACAAGGGCTGCCGTCTCCTCATTCAGAAGCGTCCTGTCCCAGCACACAAGCTGGCAGCTTTCCATTCCCATTTCCCCCAGTTCGCTGAACTTTTCCTTTAAATCCGTATCCTTATGTAAACCTACCACCACGCCTACACGCATTTGCCTATGCCCTCCTTCTGTTTTCCTCCAGATATTTTTTAGCCGCCTTCAGTTCCTCCAGCCCCAGCAGCACAGATTTTATGCCCTCCGAAAGCGGCGCCCTTTCGATCTCTTTTTCCTGCTTCAGGCAGTCATAAAAGTATTTAATTTCCGTATAGTAAGGCCCCAAGTCAGATATATTGATTCCGGCTGAGGTATCATGCATGGTAAACTCAGGCGCAAGCTGCGGGTGGTTGACCTCCCCGCCTTTGTGCCAGACCGTCAGGGAAGGATTGCTCCTGCCCTGGAATATTACCGTTGCTTCTTCAAAGCAGGCACGGAAGGACGGATCGAAGGGAAGCTGTGTACATACATCCCATATACCCTCCGCCGTGGCAAAAACATCCCCGAACTGGTAGGAAACAAGCACCTGGTTTACCATGCCGCTGTCAAAAGCAGTTGCCTTTACCTCAAAGGAATCCGGCTCTCCCAGCATATACCGTAGAAAATCCAGATCATGGATATGCAGATCCAGTATCACGCTGCCGCTCTTTTTCTCATCATGGAACCAGTCCTCAAAGCCCCACTTCGTATCGCCGCTGATACGCTGCATCACGATGGATTTTAATTTCCCGTAGGTTTTGTTGTCATATACATCCTTCAGATAACGGTATTCATCAAAGGAGCGCACCACCTGCCCTACCATCACGCTGACACCGGTTTTCTTCTGCACCTCAAGCAGCCGCCTGCCCTCCTCCGCCGTAAGGCAGACCGGCTTTTCGCAAAAAACATGCATGCCCTTTTCCATGGCTAAAACGGCATGTTCCGCATGAAGATAGCTGGGAAGACATATATGTACCGCATCCAGTTCCTCATTTTCCAGCAGCTCCCTGCCTGTGACATAGGTCTTTGCCTGCGGCCACTGCTTTGCGGCCCGCTCCAGAAATTCCTGCCTGCAGTCGGCAAGCGCCGTTACCTCCACATCCATTTTCCCGGATAATGCTTTCAGGGACAGATTATGTGTGGTTCCCATGCCCCCGCAACCAATTAATCCAATTTTCATGACTCCTCCTGTCTGCGCGAATTGATGCCCCTGCCTGTTACACAGACTGGCAGTACGCATCCTTCGGCTTCTCTTTTTTCCCTTCCCTGTTTTGCAGTCTCAATTAGTAATATCATCTTACAAATTCAAGATAGCATTCTGCAATGTACTTGTCAATCCCTTTTGCATGCCTAAATTTTTCTCTCCACTACACTCGTTACTGTTCACTCCGTGACCAGTAACTGCATAAATCCATTAAAAATCGCCTGCGGCAATGGGATTTATGCACTCTTGAATCACTTTCTTACGTACTGTGCAGTAAATGCACAGTACTGAGTGAACAGTAACCTACACTCTCCACTACAATTAAAACAGTTCTGACAATTAAACCGCTGCAGGCATCCAGCCATTTAAAATCACTGCGCAATGAGAACGTATCCGTTGCCTTTCTTTGTTGTCTGTGTTAAAATTCCAATTGTAATATGAGATAACAATTATGCTTATCCATAAACAATTATATGCTTTGTGTCATCACAGCTACTGCCATAATATACTGCCCGCCATGCCGGCATGGCCGCAATTCACCAAAGAGGTGCCCATGAAATTAGTCAATCAACAGCTCATTAAAAATACCAACCTGAAGCTGCTCTACAACTCCATTTTTGAAAACCGCGGAATCTCCAGGGCCGCCCTTGCAAAGAAAACAGGATTGAGCCGCACTGCCGTTTCAGCGCTTATCGATGAGCTGACGGAAAGCGGCTTCCTGTATGATTCCGGCACCGGAGACAGCGCCGGCGTGGGCAGAAAGCCCAACTGCCTGGAGCTTTGCTCCGGGAACCACTATATCGCTGTTTTTGGCTGGGAGGAAAAAAGGGTGCACGCCCAGCTCATTGATATCTGTGGTTCCCCCCTCCTGCAGCAGGAGCTTTACAGAACGCCCGGGGACTCCTATACGGAGCTTTGCCATGCCTTTTTGGAGGAAAGGATGCTGAAGCTCATCCGCAGTACGCAGCTTCTCGGGATTTGCTTCGTGCTGCCCGCCATGATTGATCCGGAAAAAGAAACGGTTTTCTCCACTACCATTTCTTTGGAACAGGATCAGGGGGAGACCGGCGTGATTCCTCTTCTTCGGGAAACCTTTTCCTCCTACGCGGCAGCAGTTCTCAACGACACCGCCTGCGCCGCTTATGCGGAAAAGGTTTACACTGCAATCCTGGAAAAGGACTATGCCTTCATCCGCTTCAGCCGCGGAATCGGCGCGGCGCTCTTTATCCAGGACAGGCTTCTGGGAAGGGCCTGCGCCTCCTATACACAATTCGGCCATTTCAGCATCTCCCCGCAGGGTCCGCACTTCCCCTGCGGGAATAACGGCTGCCTGGAGCTGGTCCTCTCGGAAGAAGCCCTGCCCGGACGGCTTCATGCCGAAGGAACCTCCTCCTCCCTTCTTTCCCTGCCCTCCATCAGCTATGCCGACCTGGGGAGATCCGCCCTTTATGGGGACCAGACAGCGATTCAGGTGATACGGAAAATGGCCCGGGAATTTTCCTTTGCCCTGTCCAACCTGATTTGCCTCGTCCATCCGCGCCTGATTGTCCTTGGCGGCAATGCCTGTACCCTCGGCCCCGTTTTTTTAGAGGAAATCCGTCTGTCCCTGCAGGAAACCGGATTTCGCCGCATGACGGAAAACGTGCGCATCCGCTACAGCGGGCTGGATGCCTACGCCTGCTATAACGGCGCCATGAAGTACTTTTTTGACATTCACTATCAGTTTACGGGATCAATGAAAGGCAGCTTTTTTATCGGATAATTTGGGAGTACTGCCGGCCCGGCCGCAGGCCGGAACCCCTTCCATCCAAAAGCAAAAAAATAAAGGCGGGAACGCACCTTCCGCCTCATTAAAACACGTGCTTCGCCACGCAGACAGGAGTCCTTATGAAAAAACTTCGAATTGCCCTGATAGGCTGCGGAAGAATTTCCGCCTGCTATGCAAACGCATTTCCGAAATTATCGGATATCGCAGAATTCGTCTGTGCCATAGACACAGATATTGAAAAGGCTCGGGCCTTTGCCGCCCCCTTCGGCGCCGCTTACGGAACCGGCTTCGAGGATCTACAGGAAAAAGGAATTGATGTGGTCCACCTGTGCCTGCCCCATTACCTGCATGCCCCCATGGCAGTCCGCGCCCTGCAGGCAGGAATGCATGTCCTTACGGAAAAACCGGTGGCCATCACGCTTCAGGACGCGGATCTTATGAAAGCAGCAGAAGCGGCTTCCGGTAAAAAACTGGGCGTCATTTTTCAGACCCGTTATGAAAAAGGCGTACAGCAGCTCCGTCAGATGATAGGGGAAGGCCGCTTCGGCCGCATCCTCAGCGCCCGCTCCTATCTCACCTGGTCACGTCCCTATTCCTATTATGAAGGAAGCGACTGGAAAGGAACCTGGGACAAGGAAGGCGGCGGCGTGCTCATCGACCAGGCAATCCACAGCATTGACCGCATCAGGTATATACTGGACAGCGACGTGGAGTGGATAGACGGCAGCGTGCATAACCATTATCACGACAAAATTTTTGTAGAGGATACCGCGGAAGCGGCCATCCGTTTTAAGAACGGCTGTATTTACAGCCTCTACGCCTGCAATTCCTACGCAGCGGACGCCCCCATTTACCTGGAATTCCAGGGGGAAAAAGGACGCTGCGGCCTGAAGCAGGACACCGGTTTTTATGAAACAGACGGGGTTTACCAGGAAATCCTTCCCACTGCCGATGCCAACGGCAGTACCCCTGCCTACTGGGGAAGCGGCCACCTGTCCCAGATCCGTGATTTCTATCTTTCCATAATCAACGACGAGCCTGTCAGGGTGGATGTCACCGAGGGACGGAAAACGCTGGAAATCGTAAAGGGAATTTATCTTTCCTCCCTGCAGGGAAAACGCATTTATCTCCCCTTTGAGGACAGGATGTATATCGGTGTGGACAAAGCGGCCCCCGGCTGCCCTGATGCCTGTTAGAGCGATTTCGAAAATTGCTCCGGCCTCCATATAAAAAATAAAAGCGGCGCAGGTTTTTCCGATATTTGGAGCATATCACTTCTCTCCCGGAAACCCTGCAGCCGCTTTTTGTCTGCCTTGTTGTTTTTTTCAGCTTTCTTTTTCCTACTGCTCCATCTGCCTGCCGAGAAAACCGGCTGCGGACAGAATCAGCTTCTGCTCCACTTCTCCCATTTTTAACTTGGGATCGTTATTCAGAAGAAGCACCGCGCCGATTACATCGCCTTCACAGATAATAGGGCTGATGGCTTCATGTATAAATTCCGGTTCTCCTTCCTCAGTAACCTGAATAAAATTCTTATCTCCCTTTGCAGCGAGAATGCTTTCCCTGTTCTCAATGTATTCCTCCAGCGCTTTGCTGATGGATTTTCCCATAAGCGCCTTGCAGCCGCCTGCTGCCGCTATAAACTGGTCACGATCCGCAATCAGCGTCATCTGCCCGGATACCTGTGCCAGACTTTCCGCATACTGTTTTGCAAATGTACTCATTTCACCGATAGGGGAATATTTCTTCAGTATAATCTCTCCCTCCCTGTCGGTAAAAATTTCAAGGGGATCGCTTTCCCGGATCCTCAGTGTTCTCCTGATTTCCTTGGGGATGACAATTCTACCCAGATCATCTATTCTCCGCACAATTCCTGTCGCTTTCATATTTCCTCCTTCTGCATGGTCTTTGGCTGTGCGCCTCTTAACCTCTTTTTACATTTATTTTATTCCCGCAGGCAACGGCCGGCCGGACATACCCGCATGTCCATCCTGTGACTGCCGCGAGGCCAGATACCCCGGAACTTGTCCACCGCGCTTGCTGTAAGGTATTTGACTTCATTGGTTTGGTAAATGTAGTATTTGTAAAATTGAGGAAAATATTCACTGTTTTTATTACTTAAAAATCATTAACAGGATTCATGCTTTTTTATGAATATCACACGCCTATAACCGTAACTGTTCAGCCTCCTTACAGTTACTGCCGAAAGTTGACTCATTTTACAGCATATAAACTAAAAAGAGGCTTCCCTTACGGAAACCTCACATTTTACTCAGAGTATTTACTCCATGCCTGAACAAAGCAGGAACTAAATCAAAAACAAAGAAAATACAACGGTAAGTATCCCGCAGATACCGATGGCCAGCCCGCTCATGGCCCCTTCCGTCTCCCCCAGCTCAATTGCTTTGAAGGTTCCCACCGCATGGCTGCACGCGCCGATAGAAAGGCCTGCCGTCATGGAATCCTTCACCCGGAAGATACGTATCAGCCACGGCGCCAGAATGCTACCCATAATGCCCGTGATAATAACCGCCACCACCGTTACCGGCACAAGCCCGCCGTGGCTCTCGGAAATTCCCACCGCAATAGGCGTGGTAACGGACTTGGGGAGCAGGGAATTCGTCATCGCTTCATCCAGGCCGAACAGCCTGCACAGCAGGAAAACACTCCCCATGGAGGTGAGCGATCCCACAGTACAGCCCACCAGAATAGGAAGCCAGTTCTTCTTCAGAAGCTCCACCCTTGTATAGATGGAAACCGCCAGACAGCTGGTGGCCGGAGCAAGGAACATATTGATAATGCTTCCGCCCTCATTGTAAGCCTCATAAGGAATATGAAACAGCAGCAGCACCCCGATAACCAGCACAATGGCAATAATCAGGGGATTGCAGACCACAAGCCCTGTTTTCTTCTGAATCCATACCCCGATGGAAAAGGCAATAATGCTCAGGGCAATGCCGAAAAAGGGAGAAGATGTCAGCTCAGCCATTTTCCTGCCCTCCCTTTCTGCGGTTCATCAGCTTCAGCGTCAGCCGTATGCTCCCTGCCGTAGCCGCAAAGGTAAGCACGGTAGTGAACAGGCATATCAGAAGAAGCTGTACCACGCTGCTCTTTAAAACATCAAAATAATTGATAATGCTCACTCCCGCAGGCACAAAAAAGAAAGCCATATTTGCCAGCAGGAAATCCGACTTTTCCCGGATATGCTCCACCTTCAACACCCGGAATACGAGCAGGGCAAACAACAGAATCATCCCGATAACACTGGCGGGAAAGTCAATGGGAAGCAGCGCCTCCACAATCTGGCTCACCCAGCACAGGGAAAAAATGATACCTATCTGATATATGATTTTCATGCCTGTTCCTGCCCTTCCATGGCTATCTGGCACATTTTCATGGTGAGCAGGGCCGCCTCATGGCTCTTTGGCGTCACTCCCGCACAGCATGCAGGATCCACTGCGATCCGGTTGTCCGGCATAAAGCTCTTAAGAAGAAGCGCGTTGGACACCACACAAATATCGGTGCACAGCCCCACCAGTTCAATTTCCAGCGTTTCTTTTTTATTTTCCTCAAAAAGAAGCTCTGCCAGCGCCGTGGAACCGAAGGTGGGCTTATCCACAATGACTGCATCCGGCATGGCCCTGGCAATTTCCGGACGGATCTGCCAGCCATCGGTGCCGCGCACACAATGAACCACCGGAAGGCTCTTTCCTTCCGGCGTTTCCAGATAATTCTCACCGTGCGTATCCCTGGTGGCGTAAATCCGGTCCGCAGGATAGGCCTTTATTTTCTCAAGCACTTTTCCCACAATGGCCTGCGCCTCCGCAGTTCCCAAAGAACCGTCAATAAAATCATTCTGCATGTCAATCACTACAAGAACCTTTTTCATTTGTTTACCTCCTGTCTATCGCAGACCTGCCTGCGATACCGCATCAATCAGCAATTTGAAAGGAACCTTCCGGCTGTTACCGCCCCTTTTTTACAGGGAGCAATTCAGGCAATCGGGCCGCCGTTCTTATTCCCCGGGTATTGCCGCATACACATTCTTCACTTCCTTCAGCGCAAAATGCGTCCTGGTGGCCGAAACTCCGGGAATAGATTTGATTTTCCTGTGGATTTGCTCCAGCTCATCCGAGGACGCGCAGGTCACCTTCAGGTTAAAGTCAAAATCCCCCGTCAGATAATAACAGTCCACAACAGCGTCAATCCCCCTCACCGTCTCCGTAAATTCATCATAAAAACGGGGATGCTCCAGGCTGACCTCCATCAGGGCGATCACATCATTGCCCAGCTTTGACGAATCCACCAGAATCGTATAGCTTTTTATCACACCGGAATCCTCCAGCTTTTTTATCCGGTCCAGTACTGCCGACACGGACAGATGAATTTCCTTTCCGATATCAGAGGCGGACTCCCGGCCGTTTTCCTTCAATATCCGTAAAATCCTGTAGTCTGTTTTATCCATTGCTGTCTCCTATCCTTACGGCAAAAACGCCGTCCTAATTCCCCGCCAGTATCTCTTTCATGTCGGCAAGCAGTCCCTCCGTCAGACGGATCAGGTTTTCCGCATCCTTTTCCACAACGCCGCATTTCTTATAACGGTAAAAAAATACCGGCGTCCCCTTGGCGCTGAAGGTCAGCTTGTTTTTATGCTTCTCCAGAATTACAGGGAGATTTTCCACCCGCACATTGGCATCCGGCCGCATGGTGATTTTCAGTTCCCCATTCCGCCCCTTCACTTCCGTAATATACAGCTCATGCGCCAATACACGGATCAGCGCAATCCGGAGCAGGTTATCCACAGATTTCGGAACCTCCCCGAACCGGTCAAGCAGCTCCTCCTTCATATCCTCGCTTTCCGCATGAGTTTCCACCCCGGCAATACGCTTGTAAATATCCAGCTTCTGCTGCTCGTTGACGATATAAGAGGGCGGGATAAACGCATCCGCCTCCAGCTCCACCGTGGTGGTAAAATCCACAATCGTAAGCTCGCCCTTCAGATTCTTCACCGCTTCATTGAGCATTTTGCAATAAAGATCGTAGCCTACCGCTTCCATATGGCCATGCTGCTTCCGTCCCAAAAGATTGCCTGCACCCCTGATTTCCAGATCCCGCATGGCAATTTTAAACCCGCTTCCAAGATCCGTAAATTCCCGGATGGCGGAAAGACGTTTTTCCGCGATTTCCTTGAGCATCTTATCCCGTTTATACATCAAAAAGGCATAGGCGGTCCGGTTGGAACGCCCCACGCGCCCGCGCAGCTGATAGAGCTGGGAAAGCCCCAGCTGATCGGAGTCATGTATGATCATGGTATTCACATTGGAAATATCCAGCCCGGTTTCAATAATCGTGGTGGCAACCAGAACGTCTATTTCCCCGTTAATGAAATCATACATAATCCGCTCCAGCTCATGCTCCTTCATCTGCCCGTGGGCAAAGGCCACGACAGCCTCCGGCACCAGCTGCTGCAGCGCGGCCGCCACATCAGCTATATTGTTGACCCGGTTATACACATAATAAACCTGGCCGCCCCTGGTCAGCTCCCTGACAATGGCCTCCCGTACCATCTCCTCATTATACTCACATACAAACGTCTGGATCGGCAGCCTGTCGTTGGGCGGCTCCTCCAGCACGCTCATATCCCGGATGCCCACCAGCGACATATGGAGGGTTCTGGGGATAGGCGTCGCCGTCAGCGTCAGCACATCCACATTGTCCTTGATTTTCTTGATTTTTTCCTTGTGGGTCACCCCGAAACGCTGTTCCTCGTCGATGATCAGAAGCCCCAGATTTTTAAACTTTAAATCCTTAGAAAGCACTCTGTGAGTACCGATCACAATGTCCACCATGCCTTTTCGCAAGTCTTCCAGCGTTTTTTTCTGCTGGGACGGGGTGCAGAAACGGCTTAACATGTCAATGCGCACCGGAAAATCCTTCATTCTCTGGACAAAGGTATTGTAATGCTGCTGGGCCAGAATGGTAGTAGGCACCAGATATACCACTTGCTTGCTGTCCTGAACTGCCTTAAAAGCAGCCCGAAGGGCGATCTCCGTCTTACCGTAACCAACATCACCACAGATCAGCCGGTCCATGATCTTTCGGCTTTCCATGTCCTTTTTCACTGCCTCAATGGCATCTAACTGGTCATCTGTTTCTTCATATGGAAACAGTTCCTCAAATTCCTTCTGCCACACAGTATCTCCCCCGTACTGGTAGCCATTTTGCGCCTGACGGGCTGCATACAGCTTTACCAGGTCCCTTGCGATCTCCTGGACTGCACCTTTTACACGGGTCTTGGTCTTGTTCCACTCCGTACCGCCTAACTTGTTCAGTTTCGGCTTTTTGGCATCTGCTCCGGCATATTTCTGGATGCTTTCCAGTCTGGTGGCAGGAAGATACAGATTGCCTCCATCTCCATACTCGATCTTAATATAGTCCTTAATGACCTTGTCCCGCTCTACTTTTTCAATTCCTTTGTAAATGCCAAGACCATGTTCCTCATGGACTACATAATCTCCTACTGCCAGCTCAGAGAAACTCTGAATAGCTTTTCCCTGGTAATTGCTCTTTTTCCGCCGTTTTTTCTTCTTTTCCGTGCCAAACATGTCACCTTCTGTAATGATGACATATTTGATCAGGGGATATTCAAAACCCCTGTGGATATTTC
>OFMJ01000701.1_pt1 | contig 31945 bp, 25 predicted proteins | sample 1541801 | NCBI WGS metagenome assembly OFMJ01 (sample SAMN04209234, study PRJEB22552) | human gut metagenome | biome: gut; material: feces | host: Homo sapiens | place: USA: Oklahoma
GGGGCAGAAATTTCCTCTTGGGTCTATTCTTTGTTTAGCAGCGCAGTTTTTGATGGGGGGTGACTCTCTTAATGCAGAGAAAAAGAAGAGGATTTCGAGGGGGTTCGGGGCTTAGCCCCGTGCTTCGTGCCAGGCGGACAGCCGGGCGCTCTGCTTGCCCTGCTGATAGCAGGAAATTGTTGTAACCCCTATCCTGACACCGTACACCCCAAAGTATAAGGATCTGTACAAGCGGCGCAAGGAGACTATTGAACGAGTCTTTGCCGACGCCAAGGAAAAACACGCCATGCGCTATACTCAATACAGAGGCTTGGCCCAGGTATCTAACTGGGTGAAGCTTAAGTTTGCTGCCATGAATCTGAAAAAGCTGGCCAGATGGCTGTGGAAGGACACTGTTTCTTCCTTTGCCTTCCTCTTGATCTTGCCCATATATACGAAAAAACCGGTTCACGCTTGATGCATGTCCCGGTTTCTCGACAGGCTGAAGGCTGGAATTTCTTCCAGCCTTTGCATAAAGATTCAATTCTCAACCAGTTTCTGGTCGAACCGCATCAGGATACGACCAGTTTGCCATCCTCCACTGCCAGCTTGGCGGTATCACCAGTCTTGAGGGTGCCATCCAACATCTTCTCAGCGACAGCGTCCTCCACCTTGCTCTGAATGGCCCGGCGCAGGGGACGCGCGCCATATTGGGGATCAAAGCCTTCCCTGGCAAGCTCTTTCACCGCTTCGTCGGAAGCCTCCAAATGGATACCCATGGACTCCATGCGGTCCGCCACGGTCTTAAGCAACCGCCGGGCTACCTCTTCAATATCCTGCTCAGTCAGAGCGCGGAACACAATAATATCGTCGATACGGTTCAGAAACTCAGGCCGGAAAGTGCGGCGCAGCTCTCCCATAACGGTTTCCTTGGCTTCCTCGTATGCCTTATCGGCATCCGCCCCGTCCTCTTTTTCGCCGGCATTGGTGCCCAACTTGGCCCCGGCATTGGTCAGCGCCTTGGCGCCGATGTTGCTGGTCATCACGATGACGGTGTTCTTGAAGTCAACGGTGCGGCCCTGGGAATCGGTGATACGGCCATCGTCCAGGATTTGCAGCAAGATGTTCCACACATCCTCGTGCGCCTTTTCGATCTCATCGAACAATACCACGGAATAGGGCTTGCGGCGCACCTTTTCTGTCAACTGGCCGCCTTCATCATGGCCCACATATCCGGGAGGGGAACCCACCAGACGGGACACCGTATGGCGTTCCATGTATTCGGACATATCGATCCGGATCATGGCGTTTTCATCGCCGAACATGGCTTCCGCCAGGGATTTGCACAGCTCCGTTTTGCCAACACCGGTGGGGCCCAGGAACAGGAAACTGCCAATGGGCCGCTTGGGGTCTTTCAAGCCGACACGGCCGCGGCGAATGGCACGAGCCACAGCCTCCACGGCCTCGTCCTGCCCCACGACCCGTTTGTGGAGGGTGTCTTCCATGTGCAGCAGGCGCTGACCCTCGTCCTCGGTAAGGCGTGTCACGGGGACGCCGGTCCAATCGGACACAACAGCGGCGATATCCTCCTCAGTCACGTCCCGGTGTTCCTGACTGCTCTTGCGGCGCTTATCCCGCTCGGCCTCCAACTGTTTCTGATAGTCTTTTTCCGTATCCCGCAGTTGGGCGGCCTTCTCAAAGTCTTGCGCGGCAATGGCGGCTTCCTTGTCCGCGGCAAGGGCGTTGAGCTTCTCTTCAAGGCCCATGAGCTCTTCAGAAGGCTCTTCCTCCTCCATCTGTACACGGCTGGCAGCCTCGTCCATCAGGTCGATGGCTTTGTCCGGCAGGAACCGGTCATTGATATACCGGGCAGAGAGTTCCACCGCAGCCTTCAGTGCTTCATCGGTGATGTGCACTGCTCATACTTCCCCCGCAGGCCTTTCAAAATATCCAGTGTAGCCTCCTGGCTGGGCTCGCCTACGGTGACCGGCTGGAAACGGCGCTCCAGCGCGGCATCCTTTTCAATGTACTTGCGGTATTCGTCCAGAGTTGTGGCGCCAACCACCTGGATCTCGCCGCGGCTGAGAGCCGGCTTCAGAATATTGGCAGCGTCTACGGAGCCCTCAGCGGAACCCGCGCCCACAATGGTGTGCAGCTCGTCAATGAAAAGGATGATATTGCCGTCTTTTTTGGCCTCCTGCATCACCTTCTTAATGCGGTCCTCAAATTCGCCCCGATATTTGGCGCCGGCCACCATGCCGGTGAGGTCCAAAGACAGCAGTTTTTTGTCCAACAGCTTTTCCGGCACATCGCCCGCGGCAATCTTTCGTGCCAGCCCCTCGGCAATAGTGACGCTTCCTTTCCTGCGCAGGAAAAGTCAAGGTAAGCCAAAATCAGATTTTGCAATTTACCATTGACAATCCTGCATTTCTCGCCTATAATTCTACAATATTCACGAGGAAATGGAAGAAAGGATAGCGCCACAAATCGGAAAAATTGCGCCTCATTTCGAGAAAGGAGGGTACTATGCGCGACAAGAAGATCGAAGTGGACGCCACCCTGCGGGAGATCCCCGCCTACACCTTGGGGGAGGTTCCCATCTTTCGCTGGGAGCACCGCCTGGACGACTTCCAGACAGGGGAGCTGAACCGCCACTGGCACTCCGAGTTCCTGTTCGGCCTGGTGACGGAGGGAACGCTGGATTACTACTACAACCCTACCTCATCCCACGCCTCTCACGCCACTTTGGAAAAGGGGGACGGGGTGTTTGTCAACTCCGGGGTGCTCCACGGCTGCCGGCAGGTCACAGAGGGCTCCCGGCTGTTCACCTTTGGGATGACGCCCACGTTTTTTTCTTCCCCGGTGTTCGGCAAGCTCTATCAAAACATCATCGTTCCCATCACCCACTGCCCGGTGCGAGGGGCCTTTTTCCCAGGCGCTTTCCCGGAAAACCGGCCGCTTTTACGGCTGTTCGCGCAGTTTGAAAAACTCAGCCCCCGGCAGGAGGACTATGAGCTCCACACCTTCGAGCTGGTGTGCCGCATCTGGCGAACCATACTGAAACAGGTGGACTGGAAAGCCCCTGCCGGTACAGCCGCTATGCCGCGGCAGGGACAACTGATCGCCCTGAGCGAGATGGTGAAATTCATCCAGGAGCACTACCGGGAGTCCATCTGTGTGGACGACATCGCCAAGGCCGCCGGGGTCAGCCGCCGGGAGTGCTTCCGCTGCTTTAAGGAACTGCGGGGAGAGAGCCCCACGGTTTTCCTCACCCAGTACCGGCTCTCTATCGCGGCCACACAGCTGGCGACTACGGGCCTCCCCATCTCCGCCATAGCGGAAAGCTGCGGCTTTGAGAGCAGCGGTTACTTTTCCCGGCTGTTCAAGGCCCGCTATGGAAAGACCCCCAGGGAATTCCGAAAATGAAGGACGCGTGTTAAGTTCTTGCACAATGGACGGATTGCGCCAGGTTTTTGCAACATCGTGCCATCTTGTTGACAGCCGTTTTTCCCCGTCCTATACTGCAGGTGTGAGCTGGACCAGTACCCGGTTTTCCGGCGCACAAAAAGCAAGGTGACAAAAGCTCGCCACCGCGTGAGAATTTCTCTCCCACACAGCTACGGGCCGTATGGTACGGAATGGAGGAATGACTTATGTTGCCTGCTATTTTTGGTGAAAACCTGTTCGATGAGATGTTTGACGACATGATGCGCCCCATGCACTCCATGGAGAAAGCCCTCTATGGCAAGCACGCCAGAGCCATCATGAAGACCGACGTGCGGGAGACCGACAACTCCTATGAGGTGGACATCGACCTGCCCGGCTTTAAGAAGGACGAGGTCAACGTCCAGCTGGAGGACGGCTACCTGACCGTCAGCGCCGCCAAGGGTTTGGACAAAGACGAAAAGAAGAAAGGCCGCTACATCCGGCAGGAGCGTTACGCCGGCCAGTGCAGCCGCAGCTTCTATGTCGGCGAGTCCGTAAATCCCAAGGATGTGCACGCCAAATTTGAGGATGGTATTTTGAAGCTCTCGCTGCCCAAGGCTGAACAGCCCAAGCTGCCGGACCATCGTACCATCACCATTGAATAAGCGTTGACGCCGAGGGGAGGCCCTGCTGTGGGGGCCTCCCCTTTCTTTTTGCTTGCGATTTCTGCCCCAGCCGGTTACAATGGGTCTGGAAGGAGGAGATGTGTATGTTCTACCAGTTGAAACCGACGTTTGAAGCAGTCCAGGAAAAGCCTGCCGAAGGCGTCCCTTGGGTGGAGGTGATCACCCAGCAGGAGATGGACAGCCAGGTGACCCAGCACCCTTATTTGGCCCGCAGCCTGCGCCATGGCCACAGCTGCAAGGCAGAGCTGTTCGACCACTGTGCCGCCGGCGCCCTGCTGGTGCCCCGGAAAGAACACTCGCTGCGGTCTGGACATTCCTTTGCGTTCCTTCTCACGGCGGACCATCTCACCTTTGTGGATGACACCGGCCAGATAGAAGTGCTGTTGGAACAGCTTTCTTACCAGCCAGGACTGGGGGCCTCACCCGGGGAGCTGCTGTTGGAATTCCTGGAGCTCCTCATCCAGGAGGACGCGGCGTTTCTCCAGCACCTGGAGACCCAGCTGGACAAGCTGGAGGAGCAGCTCTTGGAGCAGGAGGAACCCCAGCGGTTTGAAAACCAGCTCCACCGCTGCCGGCGGACGCTCTTGAAGCTCTCCGCCTACTACGCCCAGCTGGACGAGCTGGGGGACACTCTGGCGGCCAACCGCAACGGGCTGTTCTCCAAAAAGCTGTGCCGGGGCTTCGAGCTGTTCTCCCATCGGGCGGGGCGGCTCCACAGCCAGACCGCCTCCTTGCGGGAGTACTCCCTGCAGCTGCACCAGATCTACCAGTCCAAGATCGACCTGAAGCAGAACCGGGTGATGCAGTTCCTCACGGTGGTGACCACGGTTTTTATGCCCCTCACCCTCATCACCGGGTGGTACGGCATGAATTTCCACTCTATGCCGGAGCTAAATGCCCCCTGGGCCTACCCGGCCGTGATCCTGGTCAGCTTGGCCATCCTCCTGGCGGAGGTGCTTTTCTTTCGAAGGAAGAAGTGGTAGTCGATACACAATCCTTCTCCAAAAAGAGCTCGCAGCACCAAACCAGCACCGCCCTCTCTGGGACTTGCGGAGGGAACCGGATGACATCGGCCTTTTCCCGCTCCCTGGTGCGCTCTCCCACATCCACTCCAAAACCGCGTGCCGAGGGGCGAGCGAGCGCCAGTGGCGCTCTGTTGCGAACCGACCGAGCCGGCAGGCGAGACTAAGTCCTTCTGCCCTATTGCCAGGCTTTTCCATCCGTTCGCACCTGCCCACAACCGTTCCCATCCCCTCCAGCACCCAAAACGCACCCAGTTTCGCCTTTTTCGGGCTTTTCCGGGTGCGTTTTCGCATTTTTTGCTGTTTTGCGGGTGCAAAATTTACCGGCTTGTTTTTGTGCATCTTGCCGCATAGTGGTTACAAGTTGAAACCGTCTGTGATACCATGTAAACGAGAGGTGTCCTTTTTGACGTAATACAACTCGGTAATTGGGCTTGTGCTGTGGCCCAGCAGATCTGCCACCTGGCGGGGTGTCAGGGATTTTATGGTGCCGTCCTCCTGCTTAATGCCGTTTACCAGGCTGGAGGCAAAGGTATGTCTGAGCGAGTGTAAGCCTTTCTTTTCTATGCCAGCTGCTGCCAGAATGCGGTAATAACGCTTGCGAAAATTCACCGGGCGGGTGTAGTCGCCATGCTCGTCCGGCACCAAGGGCGTGTTCTCTCCGAAGTAGGATTCTTTCCGCAGGTCTTGGATCATTGCGGTGGCGGTGTCATTCAACGGAATAGTTCGCTTGCTGGTGGCAGATTTCAGCTTTCCCACTTTCACGTCCCGGCCTGGTTCAGCTTGCAGTCCATCCCTGCGCCAGACCTCTTTCACGCCACGCTCCAGGTGGAGGACTCGGTGCTCTAAGTCGATGTTGCTGTGCCAGTTTTTTCTCCATCTCCCCGCCAGGCGGTTTTGCATAGATTTAACCGGAACACAGCAAAAACCAAACCAATCCACCTGTATACTGGGGCAGTATGGAACTTTGCGCACAGGAGGATTTTTGCCATGGGAAAGCGTATTTTGGCCATTTGCTGCACGCCTTACCAGCTTTTGGTGGCGGCCCAGGTGCTGGCCTGCTACTACCCCGGAGAGGAGGCTGACCTTATCCTCTCGGACCAGATGAGCGGCGCCCGGAAGCTTTGGGAGCAGGCCAAGGACATCTGGCCCTACGGGCAGGTGTACTATCTGGAGGAGCGGCGCCTAAACCGCCTGGCCCACAAGGAAAACGCCAAGAACATCCTGCTGGGGGCGGTGGCGCCGGAAAAGCTGCTGGAGCGTTTCCTCCACCTGGAGGGCAGCTACGACGTGTTCCTGTTTTCCAACATCTCGCTGATGAACCAATACCTGATTTTGGCCTTGAAGCGCCGCAACCCCCGGCTGCAATGGCTGCTCTTTGAGGACGGCGCCACCACCTACTCCCAGCAGGTGGGCGGGCTGGTGCAGAGCACGTCACCCAAGGTGCGGGTGCAGCTCCACCAGGTGCAGAAGCTCCAGGGGATGTACCTTTTCCATCCCGAAACCCTGGACTGGAAGCCCGGCTGCCCTGTGCACAAGCTGCCTCAAGCCTACGCCCCGGCCACGTTGGAGCTGCTGAACCGCCTCTTCCGCTACGACAAACTGGGGGACCGGTACGACTTCCCGGTGGTGTTCTTTGAGGAATCCTACCCCTGCGACGGGGTGGACATTGGGGACGTGGCACTGCTGGACCGGGTGGCGAAGCTGGTGGGAAAGGAAAACGTGCTGGTGAAAACCCACCCCCGCAACCAGGTGAACCGCTTTGCCCTGGCGGGCTACCGCACCAACCAGGACACCTCCGTCCCCTGGGAGCTGGTGGCGCTGAACCACTCCTTCGCGGGCACGGTGTTTTTGACGGTGGGCTCCTCGGCGGCCACCAACCCCTGGTGCGTGCTGGGCATCCCCGCCAAGGCGGTGTTTTTGTGGGAGCTGGTGGAGGAGCCCTCCAAGCTGCGGTGGGACGTGCTGGAGCAGACAAAGCGCCTGTGCCAGGCAAACCCGGAGCTTTTCTTCTGCCCCAAGACCTGGGAGGAATGCGAAAGGCTTCTTTCCCGGCTGGTGGTAGAACAGGCAGCGCCCGGCGCCGCTATGGCATATTGAGAAGGAGGGAACCCTGATGAAAGTCGCAGCTGTTGTGCCTATGAAGCTGAACAACCGCCGCCTGCCCCAGAAGAACACAAAGCCCTTTACCAACGGCAGGCCCCTGTGCTGGTACATCCTCTCCACCCTGCTGGAGGTGGAGGCCATTGAGAAGGTGTACGTCTATTGCAGCAACCCCAGCATCCAGGAGTATATGCCCCAGGGGGTGGAGTACTTGTGCCGGGGGGAGGATTTGGACCAGGACTCCACCAAGATGAACGAAGTGCTGGCCCGCTTCGCCGGGGAAGTCCCCGCGGACGTGTACGTGATGACCCACACCACCGCGCCCTTTGTGCGAAAGGAATCCATAGAGAAAGGGCTGGAGGCGGTGCTCTCTGGGGCGTATGACTCCGCCTTTGCGGTGAAGGAGCTGCGGGACTTCCTATGGAAGGACGGCAAGCCCTTTAACTACGCCCTGGACGCCATCCCCCGCACCCAGGATTTGGAGCCCCTCTACCAGGAGACCAGCGGGTTTTACATCTACCGCCAGGAGGTCATCACCCAGCTGGGGCGGCGCATTGGGGAGAAGCCCAAGCTTGTCACCGTCAGCGAGGTGGAGAGCGTGGACATCGACGAGGCGGAGGACTTCCTCATCGCCGACGCCCTGTATAACTACGGGCTCCAGCTGGGAAAGGGGGCCTGCCTGTGAGCCGGGTGCGCGTGCTGGACTGCACACTGCGGGACGGGGGCTACTGCAACGACTGCCATTTTGGCTTGGCCAACAGCCGCTATTTGGTGGACTGCCTGGTCCAGGCGGGGGTGGACATCATCGAGTGCGGCTTTTTGACCCAGAAAAAGCCCTATGAGGAGGACTACACCCGGTTCAACACCCTGGAGCAGGCGGCGCGGCTGCTGCCCGAGGATAGGGCGGGCAGGCTCTTTGTGGCGCTGCTGGACTACGGCACCTACGACGTGGAGGACCTGCCCCCCTGGGACGGCAGCTCCTTGGACGGCATCCGGGTGACGTTCCACAAGGAGGACAGGGGCCCGGCGCTGGAGGCGGCGCGGCGCATCCAGGAGAAGGGCTACAAGGTGTTTTTGCAGCCCATGGTGGCTTTGAGCTACACGGACCAGGAGTACCTGGAGCTCATTGAAAAGGCCAACCAGCTGCGGCCCTACGCCTTTTACCTGGTGGACAGCTTTGGCACCATGAAGCGCAAGGAAATGCTGCGATTTTTCTACCTGATTGAGCACAACCTGGCCGAGGGCATCCAGGTGGGGTTCCACTCCCACAACAACTTGCAGCTGGCCTACGCCAACGCCCAGACCCTGGTGGAGCTGGGCTCCAGCCGGCCGCTGCTCATCGACGCCAGCATCCAGGGCATGGGCCGGGGCGCCGGCAACCTGAACACCGAGCTGTTTTTGGAGCACCTCAACGACAACGCCGGGGGCCACTACCAGGTGAAGCCCCTGCTGCGGGCCATCGACCGGGTGGTGGGCGGCTTTTACCAGCAAAACCCCTGGGGGTACTCCTTGCCCAACTACCTTTCCGCCAGCCACAACGCCCACCCCAACTACGCCCTGTTCCTCACGGAGAAGAACACTTTGACGGTGGAGGACATCGACCGCATCTTCGACGCCATGGCACCCCAGAAGCGGGCGAGCTTTGATAGGGCCTACATTGAAAAGCTCTACCTGGAGTACATGGAGCGCAACGCCGGGGACAGCTCCCTGGAGGAGCTGCGCCAGGCGTTGGCGGGCAAGCGGGCCCTGGTGGTGGCCCCGGGGAAAAGCGCCAAGGAGGAGCGGGAGAAAATCGCGGCCTTTGCCGGCAAAGGGGACGTGGCCTCCATTGGGGTGAACTTTGATGACCCCTACCTGGCCACGGACTACATCTTCCTCAGCAACCTGCGGCGCCAGGAGGAGCTGGGCCCGGGCCGGGAGCACCGGCTGATTGCCACCTCCAACCTGCCGGACCGTGGGGCCAAGTACCGGGTGGACTACCGGCGGCTGCTCAACCACCTGGAGCCTGTGTGGGACAACGCCGGGCTGATGCTGGTCAAGCTGCTGATTCAGCTGGGAGTGAAAGAGCTGTACTTGGCCGGGGTGGACGGCTACTCCCACGACCCGGGGGAAAACTACGCCCAGGACGCCCTGCGCCTGGCGGCCAAGTCCCAGACGCTGGACGCCATGAACCAGGGCATGTGCCAGGTACTGGGGCAGTTCGCCCAGCAGGCGACCATCCGCTTTTTGACAAAACCCCGGTACGTGCGTCTGCCCGGCGCGTGAGGGGATTTGTAAAAAAAGCATCTTTCAGGCCTGGGGCGGCAATGCCTCCGGCCTGTTTTTTTGGCGCGGCGAAAGGGAGGAATGGCGGGGCGTTTTCGCAAAATAGACAAGGGACGCGCTTTTTTCTTGGGAAGAAAGAACAGCCCGCCCCGGGAAAACTTGTACAGTCCAATCTCGGAAAAGCGACGGTTCCCAGTCGGATTTTCTACAGCGCCACAAACACGCTGGGAGAGAAGTCGGATTCCCAACATTTTTCGTAGGATATTTAACAGACAATTTTCATCTGGGTATTGTACAATTTATCCGCAAATTGTTGTTTGCACCTGCGCTTGGCCGACTCCTTATACAAGCGTGTAGAAGGGAAGCCTCCCCGGCGGATGTTGGGGAGGCTTCCCTTCTTTTACCGCCGCTTCTGCCGGCTGGGGCTGGCGCCGAACTGGCGCTTGTACTGGCGGGAGAAGTTGGACAAATCGGAGAAGCCCGCCAAGGCGGCGGCCTCTGTGACGCCATAGCCCTGGCCCAGGAACTCCCGGGCCTGCTCCAGGCGCAGGCGCATCAGATAGGCCTGGGGCGGCTCCCCGTAGGCCTCCCGGAACAGGACGGTGAGGTACCGGCGGTCGATGTGAAGGGTATCGGCCAGCTTTTGGATGCTGACCGGCTGCATGTAAGAGGTCTCCAGGTAGGCCTTGGCGTAGGCGGCGTAGGGCTCCTGGCGGCTGGCGGGCGGGGGCGCATCTTGGGACAGGCGCCACAGCACGTCGTAGAGCAGCGCGAAGACCCGGCCGTCCTGGTGCTCGTACCGGCACTGCTCCCGGAGGCTTTCAAAGAGCTTGCGCACCGGGGGCTGGCGGATGACAGGGGCCTGCAAAAAAGGGGGCGTCTCCCCTGCCTGGAAGCCCAGCCACACGTACTGCCAGGGGCGGGCGGTGCTGGCCCGGTAGGTGGTGACTTCCTCGGGGCGGATGACGAACAAGTCCCCGGCCTCCACCCGGTATGTGGCGCCCCCTTTGAGGAAGGTGCCCTCCCCCTCCAGCACGTAGTGGAGCAGGTGATAGTGCCGCACCGCCGGGCCAAACTGGTGGCCGGGGGCGCAGGCCTCCCAGCCGAAATTCAAAGGCGCCAGGCCGTGCCACCAGCCCGGGGCCACGGCGTACTCCAGCTTCTCCATGATAGCGGCCTCCCCTGTTGCGATGTTTGTTTCCATTTTACCAAATCTGCCCTCCATTTTGCAATGGCTTTTTCCGGCGGCTTCTGGTACACTGGAAGCACAACCAATCTTTGCCGAGGAGGCTGTAAAGAAAATGTTGAAAATTACTTTTATGGGCGCCGGCAGCACGGTGTTTGCCCGCAACGTGCTGGGCGACGTGATGTGCACCCCCGCCCTGCGGGAATGCGAAATTGCCCTGTATGACATTGACGGCCAGCGGCTGGACGAGAGCTACCGCATTTTGTCCACCATCAACCAGAATATCAACGAGGGCCGGGCTGTGCTGAAAACCTATCTGGGCGTGGAAAACCGCAAGGAGGCCCTGCGGGGCGCCAAGTTTGTGGTGAACGCCATCCAGGTGGGCTTCTACGAGCCCTGCACCGTCATCGACTTTGAAATCCCCAAGAAGTACGGCCTGCGCCAGACCATCGCCGACACCTTGGGCATTGGCGGCATTATGCGGGCCCTGCGGACCATCCCTGTGCTGGAGGACTTTGCCCGGGATATGGAAGAGGTCTGTCCCGACGCGTTGTTCCTCAACTACACGAACCCCATGGCCATGCTCTCCGGCTACATGCAGCGCTACACCGGCGTGCAGACCGTGGGCCTGTGCCACAGCGTGCAGACCTGCTCCCAGCACCTGCTGGAAAGCCTGGGCATGGAGGACAAGCTGGAGGGCCGCAAGGAGCTTATCGCCGGCATCAACCACATGGCGTGGCTGTTGTCCATCCAGGACAAGGACGGCAACGACCTGTATCCCGAAATCAAAAAGCGGGCCAAGGAGAAGAACGCCGCCGAAAAGCACGGCGACATGGTGCGCTTTGACTACATCGACAAGCTGGGCTACTACTGCACCGAGTCCAGCGAGCACAACGCCGAGTACAACTGCTTCTACATCAAGAAGAACTACCCCGAGCTCATCGAGCGGTTTAACATCCCCCTGGACGAGTACCCCCGCCGCTGCGTGAACCAGATTAAGGGCTGGAAGGAAATGAGCGAGAAGCTGCTCTCCGACACGGAGCTCTCCCACGAGCGCTCCAAGGAGTACGCCTCCTACATCATGGAGTCCGTCATCACCGGCGCGCCCTTGCAGATTGGCGGCAACGTGCTGAACACCGGCCACCTGATCGAAGACTTCCCCGAGCAGGCCTGCGTGGAGGTGCCCTGCCTTGTCAACGGCACCGGCGTCCATCCCACCTATGTGGGCCACCTGCCCCCTGTGCTGGCCGCCATGAACATGACCAACATCAACACCCAGCTGCTGACCATCGAGGCCGCCCGCACCAGGAAGAAGGAGGACATCCTCCGGGCTGTGATGCTGGAGCCCCACACCGCCGCCGAGCTTTCCATCGACGACATGGCGAAGATGATTGACGAGCTCATTGAGGCCCACGGCGAGTACATGGCCATGTACCACTAAACCCCAAAGGAGGCTGCTATGGAGACTATCCGCATTGGCACCTGCGTGCCGGGACAAGCCACGGAAAAGCTTCTCCCCCACTTTGTGCGGGCGGGGTTTGAGTGCGTGGCGCTGAACTTCCACATGGAGTTCCCCGAGAAGGACCTGCCCACCTATTGGGAGAAAGTGCGCCCGCTGCTGGAGGGCTCGCCGGTGAAGGTGTCCTCCATCGGCTTTTACTGCAACGCCCTGGAAAACGAGGGCCAGCGCAAGACCTTGGAGCACTTTATCGACAACGCCCACCTGTTCGGCACGGATGTGGTGACCACTTTCGCCGGCGCCCTGGAGGGCCAGCCGGTGGAAACGGCCATCCCCCGGTACAAGGAAGTCTTTGGGGAGCTGGCCCGCCAGGCCGAGGCCAAGGGCGTGCGCCTGGCCATTGAGAACTGCCCCATGGACGGCACCTGGCACAAGGCCACCTGCAACATCGGCTTTAACCCCAAGGCCTGGGAGATGATGTTCGACGCGGTGCCCAGCCGGGCCATTGGCCTGGAGTGGGAGCCGGCCCACCAGATGGTGCAGCTCATTGACCCGCTGCCCCAGCTGGAGGAGTGGGCGGACCGCGTGTACCACATCCACGGCAAGGACGCCACCCTCCACTGGGACAGGGTGCGCAAGTGGGGCGTCTTTGGCGCTGGGGAGTTCGCGGAATCCCGGACGCCGGGCTACGGCGACACCGACTGGCGGGACGTGTTCCACATCCTCTATTCCCGGGGCTATGTGGGTGACCTGGTGGTGGAGGGCTTCCACGACCCCATCTTTAAGGAGGAGCGGGAATGGGCGGGGCAGCTGCACGCCCTGGAATACTTGAAATGGTGCCGGGGCGGCACCGAGGAATCCCCTTGGTGATGCCCCGCAAAGGAGACCCCCGGAAGCCTTTTTAGGCCTCTGGGGATTTCCCATACCTGGAAGGCTGCAAGCGCTTTGATTTTTATAGACTGAAAGGAGCAATGCCACAATGAAATCACCAAAAGAGCGGGCCAAGGAATTGGTGGCCCAGATGACCCTGGCGGAAAAATGCGCCCAGATGAAGTACGACGCCCCTGCCATTGAGCGGCTGGGGGTGCCTGCCTACAACTGGTGGAACGAGGCCCTCCACGGGGTGGCGCGCTCTGGGGCGGCCACGGTGTTCCCCCAGGCCATTGGCATGGCGGCCAGCTTTGACAAGGACTTGATGTTCCAGACGGCCACCGCCATCTCCGACGAGCTGCGTGCCAAGTATAACGACTACAGAAAGTTTGGCGGCACGGAGATTTACCAGGGGCTGACAGCCTGGTCCCCCAACATCAACATCTTCCGGGACCCCCGCTGGGGCCGCGGCCACGAGACCTATGGCGAGGACCCCTACCTCACCGGCGAGATGGGTGTGGCCTTTGTAAAGGGCCTGCAGGGGGACGACCCCAACTGCCGCAAGGTGGACGCCACCTTGAAGCACTACGCCGTGCACAGCGGCCCGGAGAGCCTGCGCCACAGCTTCGACGTCCACGTGGAGGACGGCGACCTGTACGAGACGTACCTGTGGGCCTTTAAGTACTGCATCGACCACGCGGACCCCTCCGCGGTGATGGGCGCCTACAACCGGGTAAACGGGGAGCCCGCCTGCGCCAGCGAGACGCTGCTGCAGAAAATCCTCTTTGGGGAGTTTGGCTTTGACGGCTATGTGGTGTCCGACTGCGGCGCCATCTGCGACATCAACCGCAACCACCAGGTGACGGCCAACGAGGCCGAGAGCGCCGCCCTGGCTGTGAACAACGGGTGCATCCTCAACTGCGGCGACGCCTACAAGTGGCTGAAGACCGCCGTGCTGCTGGGGATGATTTCCGAGGAGACCATCACCGCCAGCGTGGAGAAGCTGTTTGAGGCGCGGTTCCGCCTGGGCATGTTCGACAAGGACGGCCCCTACGACCAGCTGACCGATGAGGTGGTGGAATCCCCCGAGCACCTGGCCCTGAGCCGGAAGATGGCCCAGGAGAGCGTGGTGCTGCTGAAAAACAACGGCATCCTGCCCCTGGACCCCAAGGCCAACGTGGCGGTGATTGGCCCCAACGCCGACGACAAGTCCGTGCTGCTGGGCAACTACAACGGCACGCCCTCCCAGTACACCACACTGCTGCGGGGCATCCAAGAGGCCGCCCAGGGCAAGGTGCGCTACGCCAGGGGCTGCCACATTCACCGGGCCACTGTGGGCCAGTGGGAGGAGCACCCCCTGCGTGAGGCCATCCTGGCGGCCCAGAAGAGCGACGTGGTCATTTTGTGCATGGGCCTGAACCCCACCATCGAGGGCGAGGAGGGCGACGCCTACAACGGCGACATGAGCGGCGACAAGACCAGCTTGGATTTGCCCGCTTCCCAGGAGGCTTTGATTGAGGAGATCCTCAAGGTGGGCAAGCCCACGGTCTTTTTGAACGTGACAGGCAGCTGCGTCAACCTGACCCGGGAGGACCAGGCCTGCGACGCGGTGCTCCAGGTGTTCTACCCCGGCGCCGAGGGCGGCAAGGCTGTGGCGGACATCCTCTACGGCAAGGTCTCCCCCAGCGGCAGGCTGCCGGTGACGTTCTACCACAACGACAGCGAGCTGCCCCGGTTTACGGACTACTCCATGAAGGGCCGCACTTACAAGTACTTCCAGGGCAAGCCCCTCTACCCCTTTGCCCACGGCCTTTCTTACACGGAGTTTGCCTACGAAAACCTGGCCTTTGACGGCGCCAACGTGACCGGCACAGTGAAGAACACCGGCGCCATGGCCAGCGGCCACGCCATCCCCGTGTTTGTGAAGGACCCGGAGGAGGAAGGCGTCAACTGCCGCCTGGCCGGCTTTGCCCGGGTGGAGCTGGAGCCCGGCCAGGAGGCTGGCTTCCAGGTAGAGCTGTGCCCGGAAATCCTCAGCCTGTTCCAGGAGCCCCAGCGCCTTGTGGCCTTAGTGGGCGGCGTGGATGGCTGCCCAGTCAACCAGTAACACAAGCAAAACAGCAAAAAGGAAGGGCTACCGCAGATGGCGGCGGCCCTTCCTCTTTTTTGTGTTTAGTGGTATACAGCGGCGATGTCCAGGTTTTCATCCAGCACCACCAGGTCGGCGCGCTTGCCCGGGGCAATGCTGCCGATTTCCCCATCCAGGCCAATGGCCCGGGCGGGAAGCAACGTGGCTGCCTTGACGGCCTGCTCAAAGGGCACGCCGAAGGAAACCAGGTTTTTGATTTCCTGGTGCAGGTTGGTGACGGAGCCCGCGATGGTGCCGTCGGGCAGCAGCGCCTTGCCCTGGTGGACGGTGACCATCTGGCCGCCCAGGTCGAAGGCCTCGCCCTCCGGCATGCCGTTGGCCCGCATGGAGTCGCTGACGATAAGCGCCCTATCCCCCAGCAGCTGGAAGGCGGCCCGCAGCACCGCCGGGTGGATGTGGAAGCCGTCGCAAATCAGTTCGCCCCGGACACGGCTGTCGTCGAACACGGCGCCCACCACGCCGGGCTTCCGGTGGTGGAGGCCGCTCATGGCGTTGAACAGGTGGGTGGCGTGGGTGACGCCCTTGTCAAAGGCGGCCTTGGCCTGGTCATAGTCCGCGGTGGTGTGGGCGATGGACACGGTGCACAGCTGGCTGGCCTTTTCCACAAAGTCCAGGCCGCCGGGCTGCTCGGGGGCCACGTCCACCAGGCGGACAATGCCGCCGCTTTCCTCAAAGAACCGCTGGAACAGCGGGAAGTCCGGCGGCAGGATGTCCTCCTCCTTCTGGGCGCCTTTGCGCTCCTTGGCGATGAAGGGACCTTCCATGTTCACGCCCACCACCCGGGCGCCCCCCTCCATGGGGTGGTCCATCATATCCTTGGCGGCCAGCAGCGCCGCCTGGATGGTCTCCCGGCTGGTGGTCATGGTAGTGGGGCAGAAGGAAGTCACCCCGTGGGCCAGCAGGAAAGCCGCCATGGCCTCTAGGGCCTCCCGGGTGGCGTCGCAGGTGTCCGCGCCGGCGCAGCCGTGGATGTGCACATCCACAAAGCCCGGCACCACGGTGTAGCTGCCCGCGCAGTCCACCGCCAAGTCCTCCTCCTTGCGGGGCAGGTCTTTGCCCACCCGCAGGATTTTCCCGTCCTCAATCTCAATGTCCCCCTGGACCAGGCGGAAGTCCTCATCCAGGTACTTTGCGTGAATCAGCAGCATTTGCAACATCCTTCCTTTTCCCCGCAAGCGGGGCTACAGCATGGCGTTCAGCAAGATGAGAAGGGTGACACCGGGCACGCCCAGCAGCCCCGCCGCCCCCAGGCTGAGGCGGTTTACAGGCACCAGCACCCCGGTGTACGCCCCGCAGAGATTGACCAGCGCCAGGGCCACAAAGCCCAGCGCCGCCGAAAGCAAAAAGCCCTTCATCGGTTTCGCAAGCCCCCTGTTTGTCCAGATGGTACACTAGTATGAGGGGGCGGGGCCGGTTATGCCATCAGGGCTCCTGGGGGACAAAGTCCACGCGGCCGGTGGCCACGTCGGCGGCGGCCACGATGATGCCGATTTCCTCGCCCATCATCAGCACCCGGCCAGAGCGCAAATCCCGGTGGGACACTTCTCCGTCGTACTCGAACTCGCGGTTTTCAAATTCGTTGAGGCTGACAAAGCCCTCGGCGTTGTTCTCCAGCTTGACGAAAATCCCCTTGGGTGTCACGCCGCTGATGATGCCGGTGTGGCGCTCCCCCAGGTGGGCCTTCATATACTCGGCGATATAGCAATCCTCGGCGGAGCGCTCCCCGGTGACGGCCCGCACCTCTGTCTGGGAGGACTGGGCCGCGGCCAAGGACGTGAACTCGCCGTAGCGGCGCTTGAGGGTGGTCTGGTCCGCCCCGGCCACCAGGTCGCTTAGAATGCGGTGGATGGAGGTATCGGGGTAGCGGCGGATGGGCGAGGTGAAGTGGCTGTACTCCCCCAGGGCCAGGCCAAAGTGGCCAATCTCCCGGTCGGCGTAATGGGCCTTCTCCATGGTGCGCAGCACCCGCTGGTTGACCAGGGACTCCCGGGGCGTGCCTTTGACCCTATCCAAAATGGCGCCGAAATCCTTGGTGGAGGGCTTGCCCTTCCGCAGCTCCCGGCAGGGGATGCCCAGGCGCTCCAGCAGCTCGGCCAGCTCGTCCACACGGTCGGGCTGGGGGCGCTCGTGGACCCGGTACAGGAAGGGGATTTCCGCCTGCAACGCCGCCCGGGCCGAGGCGATGTTGGCGGCAATCATCATCTGCTCGATGAGCTGCTCGGCCTCGCCGGTGGTGCGGGGCAGCAGCTGGACGCACACGCCGTTCTCATCCAGGACGAACTTTGTCTCATCGCTGGAGAGGTCCATGTTGCCGCGGGCCTCGGCGGCCTTTTGGAACACGTGGAACAGCTCGTAGGCGGCCATCAGGCTGTCCATGACAGGGGCGTACTTGTCCAGCAGCTGCTGGGAGGCGGTGCCCGCCAGAATCTCGTTGACCTCAGAGTAGACGCCCCGGACCTTGGAGTTGATGACGGCCTTGCGGAACTCATAGTGGGTCATGTTGCCCTGGGTGTCGAACTCCATCAAAGCGGAGAAGGTGAGCTTCTCCGTGCCGGCGTTCAAGGAGCACACGCCGTTGGACAGGGCCTCGGGCAGCATGGGGATGACGCGGTCCGCGAAGTACACCGAGGTGCCCCGGCGGTAGGCCTCGTTGTCAATGGCGCTTTTGGCTTTGACGTAGTGGGACACGTCGGCAATGTGCACACCAAGCTTGTAGCCGTTCTCCGTCTTGTGGACGCAGATGGCGTCGTCCAAGTCCTTGGCGTCGGCGCTGTCGATGGTGAAGATGGGCTCGTCCCGCAAATCCAGGCGCTGGGCGATGTCCTCGGGGGTGACGGTCATTTTGGAAATCTCCTCCGCTTCCGCCAGGACCTCCGGGGGAAACTCAGTGGGGATGCCGCACCGGACGATGATGGCGTCAGCGCAGACGCGAGCCCTCTCCCCTGTGCCGAAGACGGACTGAATCTCCGCCTGGGTCCAGTCGCCCCGGCTGTCCCGCTTGGGGGCGATGAGCACCTTGTCCATATCCTTGGCGCCGTTGAGGCTGCCCGCCACGCGCAAGTCGTAGCGCAGGGAGCCGTCGGGGGTGACGCGGGCGCCGGTTTCGTCCACGTGGACAGTGCCGGTCATGGGCGCCTCGGAGCGGGCCACAATGCGCTTGACCCGGCCGCTGGGGCCCTTGTCCCGCTTCTGCAAGTCGGTGAGGATGACCTGGTCCCCCACAAAGGCGCCCTTTAAGGCGCTGCCGGGGACGAAGATGTCCTCGCCGCCCAACTTGGGCCGGGCAAAGCCGAAGCGCTCGGACAGGGAGACGATTTGGGCCTCGATGTCCCCGCCGCGGGGCACCAGCTTGACCCAGTGGTCCTTATCCACGGTGATTTCGCCCTTGTCCTTTAAGGAGTGGAGGGCGTCGTAAAAGGCGTCCTTATCGTGGATGCCCGCCTCCCGCTGCAGAGAGCGGGAAGGCACGCCGTCCCCGCCGCAGCGCTTAAGGGCCGCCACAATGACTTTTTCCTCCAAGGTGCTGGCGGCGCTGGGCAGCTCGTAGGCATCGGTGGGGCCAAAGGTGCGCTTGCCAAAATTGCCCCGGTTTCCATTCCTGTTCCCGTTTCTGTTTCCGTTAAAAGTACCTTTTCTTCTCTCCATACACACTCTCTTTCTTCATCACTGCAATCCGTTTACGATGTCCTTGTAATGCCTTCCCCGCACCTCGAAGTTGGGGTACAGGTCAAAGGCGGCGCAGGCCGGGGACAGGGAAACAATGTCCCCCGGCTGGGCGTGGGCCGCCGCTGCGGCCACCGCCTGCTCCATATTGTCCACCCGGAGGATTTCCGGGCAGCCCTCTTGATACTGGGGCGCGGCCTGTACCGCGTCCTGGATTTTCTGGGCCGTGTCGCCCAGAAGAATCAGCGTTTTTACCTTGTCGCACACCGCCGGGCCCAGGGGCTCGAAGGGGATGTGCTTATCATAGCCGCCGGCAATCAGCAGGATTTTCTGGGGGAACAGGGACAGCATCCCAGAAATGACCCGGGTGGGGCTGGTGGCGATGGAATCGTTGTAATACTTTACGCCGCGCAGCTCCCGGACGAATTCCGCCCGGTGCTCCACGCCGGCAAAGTTCTCCGCCACGCGGCGGATGGTCTGGGGCTCCACGTCCCCCCACACGGCGGCGATGGCGGCCATGTAGTTTTCCACGTTGTGCCAGCCGGGGATGCGGATTTGGGAGATGGGCAGCAAGGCCTGGCCGTGGACGTAGATAGTCTCCCCGTCGCACCAGACGCCGCGCTCCACCGGGGCGCCCCGGCGGAACATCCAGCAGTCCCCCCGCACCTGGGGGGCGAAGGAGGCGGTAATCTCGTTGCCGGCGTTTAACACCGTGCGGGAGAAGGCCCCCTGGTGCAGCAGGATGTTCTTTTTGGCGTCGATATACTCCTGCATATCCTTGTGGACATCCAGGTGGTTGGGGGAAAGGTTCGTCACCACGGCCACGTCGGGGCTCTCCCGCATGGAGATAAGCTGGAAGCTGGAAAGCTCCACCACGGCGCAGTCCTCCGGCTGGATGGACTCAATCTCCGGCAGCAGGGGCTTGCCGATGTTGCCCCCCAGGTGGACGGTCTTGCCCTGGGCTTTCAGCAGCTCGGCGATGATGGAGGTGGTGGTGGTTTTCCCGTCGCTGCCGGTGACGGCGTATATCTTGCAGGGGCACAGCTGGAAGAACACCTCCATCTCGCTGGTGACGGCGGCGCCCCGCTTGCGGGCGGCCTCCAGCTGGGGCAGGTGGTACTTCATCCCCGGGGTGCGGAAGATGATGTCCTCCCGCAAATCCTCCAGGTAGTTTTCCCCCAGGATGAGCTGGACGCCCCACTCCTGAAGGGCCTTGCCGTTGTCCCCCAGCTCCTCCAGGGAACGCTTATCCCGGGCGGAAACCAGGGCGCCCTTTTCCTGGAACAGGCGGATGAGGGGCATGTGGCTGCGGCCAATGCCGCAGAAGGTGACGGTCTTGCCTTGGATGCTGGTAAAAAATTGCTCTTTATTCATAGGTTCCCCTTCTCAAATTTTCAAGCTTCGCTTTCCGGCGGCAAGGTCTTGTCATCGGCGTAGCTGCTGTACAGGTGGTAGTAGATGCCCCGCTTCTCCATCAGCTCCTGATGGGTGCCCTTTTCCTCGATGCCGTTGTGGGTGAGGACCAGAATCACCGAGGCGTTTTTGATGGTGGTCAGGCGGTGGGCAATGGTAAAGGTGGTGCGGCCCTTTGCCAGCTTCTCCAGCGAAGCCTGGACAATCTTCTCGCTTTCGTTGTCCAGGGCGGAGGTGGCCTCGTCCAGAATCATAATGGGCGGGTTCTTCAAAAAGGCCCGGGCAATGCTGATGCGCTGCTTCTGCCCGCCGGAGAGCTTGACGCCCCGCTCGCCCACAAAAGTATCGTACCCGTTGGAGAGCTCCTGGATGAAATCGTGGGCGCCGGCCTGCTTGGCCGCCTGGATGACTTCCTCCCGGCTGGCCCCGGGCTTGCCGTACTGGATGTTCTCAAAGACGGTGCCGGAGAACAGGTACACGTCCTGCTGGACAAAGCCAATCTGGTCCCGCAGGGATTTCAAGGTGACATCGTGGATGTTCTGGCCGTCGATGAGGATGCGGCCCTCGTCCACGTCGTAGAAGCGGGGAATCAAGTTGCACAGCGTGGTCTTGCCGCCGCCGGAGGGGCCCACCAAGGCCACGTTCTGACCGGGCTTCACATCCAGGTTGATGTGGGAGAGCACCTGCTTGCCGTCGTCGGCGTAGGAGAAGCTGACGTTTTCAAAGGTGACGGCGCCCTCTTTCACCTGGAGGGGCTTGGCGCCGGGCTCGTCGAAGATGTCCACGTCGGCGTCCATCACCTGGAAGAAGCGCTCCACGCCGGTCATGCCCTGCTGGAACTGCTCGGCGAACTGCACCAGCCGCCGGATGGAGGTAATCAGCGTACCCACGTAGAGCATATAGGCCACCAAGTCCGCGGGCTCGATTTGGCCGTTTATCATGAACAGGGCGCCCGCCACCAGCACCAGCAGGTTCATCAGGCCATCGAACAGCCGGTTGGAGGTCTCAAAGCCGCCCATGTAGAAGTACCGGTGGCGCTTGACGTTGTAGAAAATCTGGTTGCCCTTTTCGAACTTCTCCTTCTCCAGCTCCTCGTTGGCAAAGGACTTGACCACCCGCACGCCCAAAAGGCTGTCCTCCACCTGGGCATTGATTTCGCCCAGCTGGACGCGCTGGATGCGGAACTGCTCTTTCATCTTGCGGTTGAAATACACAGCCGCGAGGACGATGAAGGGCACGATGGTGAACATAATCAAGGTAAGCCACACGTTGACCCCACACAGGATGATAAAGGAGCCGATAATCTTGATGCCCGCGATGAAGAATTCCTCGGGGCAGTGGTGGGCGAACTCCGTCACGTCGAACAGGTCGGTGGTGATGCGGGTCATAATCTGGGCCACCTTGGTGTTGTCGAAGTAGTTAAAGGACAGCTTTTGCAGGTGGTCGAACATAGCGGTGCGCATATCTGTCTCTATTTTCGTGCCCATGATGTGGCCCACGGAGGCCATGAAGAAGTTGGCCGCGGCGTCCACCAGGCGCAGGAACAAGTACAGCGCGCCAATCTTGAGGACCACCCCCACCGTGAGGGAGGCCAAATCGTTGATGCCGGCGTTGGTGACATACCGCACCAGCATGGGCAGCACCAGCTCGCACACCGTGGTGAGGGCCGCGCAGAACAAATCAAAGAAAAGCACGGCCTTGTACTTGGCAAAGTACGGGATGAACCTCCGGATAAGCCCTTTGGGGCGCTTTGTTTTTTTCGTTTGCAAAATCCCACCTCAAATCATTTCATAACATACCATGATGCATTATGCCACAAAACGCGGCCAGAATCAAGCCCCTGGGCCGGTGGGAGGCCGGGGCGGGAAAAATTGAAAGTACTTTTCCTCTTACAGTTGTTATAGCAGCGGCAACAGGGCCAGCAGGCACGCCCCATGGAGCAGGGCCATGAGGAAGGGCCCCGCCGCCCGGGGCAGGCTTTTTCCCCAGAGGCCCACACAGCCGTCCACAGCCTGCACCAGGAGCATGGCCCCGGTAACAGCGGCCAGGAATCCCACCGAGCCCGCGAAAAAGGCGCCGGCCGCCAAAGCCGCCAAGGCCAGGCTGCGGGCAAAGGTGTATAGAGCCGCTGTTTTGGCGGTGGCAGGGCCGCGCGCAACGGCCCGCAGGGAGTAGCAGGGTGATGGCGGCGGTGACGGTAGTGGCCATGGGGATGCCTCCTTGCTCGCTTGGGTTCAGTTATATTGTACCACGGGGCGGGCTGGGGGACAAGGCGGTTTCCCGGTTGCAAAGGGCGGCGCTGGGATGTATAATCGGAGGGAAGGAGGGATTGCCGTGAACATTGTTGTCTTGGACGGCGGCACCACCAATCCGGGGGACCTTTCGTGGGCGCCCTTGGAACGGCTGGGCCAGGTGACAGTCTACAGCCAGACGCCGCAGCCCCTGGTGGTGGAGCGGTTAGCCACGGCCCAGGCCGCCCTGCTGAACCGGGCCGCGCTGGGGCGGGAGGAATTCGCCCAACTGCCGCAACTGCGCTATGTGGGTACCTTGGCCACGGGCTACAACACCATCGACGTGGCCGCCGCCCGGGAGGCCGGGGTGACGGTTTGCAACGTGCCCCACTACTGCGAGGACGCTGTGGCCCAGCATGCTTTGGCGCTGCTGCTGTGCCTGTGCAACAAGGTGCAGCGCTCCAGCCAGGCGGTGCGGGCGGGGCACTGGACCCAGGCCGTGGAGGAAAGCCACCAAAGCCTCTCCCCCATCGCCCTGGCGGGGAAGCGCCTGGGGGTGTTGGGCTACGGCAGCACGGGGCAGCGCATGGCCGCCCTGGGTCTGGCTTTGGGCATGGAAGTCCTCCTGTGCAGCAGGACGCAAAAGGCCGCGCCGGCCGGCTGCCGCTGGGTGGATGTGGAAACCCTTTTCCGGGAAAGCGATGTGGTGTCCCTCCACTGCCCCCTCAATGGGGAAACCCGGGGATTGGTGGGCCGGCGGCTGCTCGCCCTGCTGAAGCCCACGGCGCTGCTCATCAACACGGCCCGGGGCGGGCTGGTGGACGAAAGCGCCCTGGCGGAGGCTTTGAACCAGGGGAAGCTGGCGGGCGCCGGGCTGGACGTGCTCACCCAGGAGCCCCCGCCTCCCTCCTGCCCCCTGCTGACAGCCCGCAACTGCGTCATCACCCCCCACGTGGCCTGGGCGGCCCAGGAGGTGCGGGCGCGGCTGATTGACGAAGTGGCGGAGAACCTGCGCTGCTTTCTAGCGGGGCATCCCCGGAATGTGGTAAGCTGATTCAAAAAGAAAAACAGGGGCGCTGTTTGGGGCGCCCCCTAAGGAAATGCAGAAAGGATGGACAGATATGAACGATTTTGTGTTCCAGGCCCCCACCAAGGTGGTCTTTGGCAAAGGTGTGGAAAACCAGGTGGGCCAGCTGTGCAAGGAGCAGGGCGCCACAAAAGTGCTGGTTCACTTTGGCGGGCAGAGCGCCAAGAAAAGCGGCCTGCTGGACCGGGTGTACGCCTCTCTGGACGCGGCGGGCATCCCCTACGTGTCTTTGGGCGGGGTGAAGCCCAATCCCCGGCTCTCTTTGGTGTACGAGGGCATTGCGCTGTGCAAGCGGGAGGGCGTGGACTTCCTGCTGCCTGTGGGCGGCGGCAGCGTGATCGACTCCGCCAAGGCCATTGGCTACGGCCTGGCCAACGACTTTGACGTGTGGGACCTGTACGACAGGAAGAACACTGCCAAGGCCTGCGCCCCCCTGGGCGCGGTGCTGACCATCGCCGCGGCAGGCAGCGAGATGAGCGATTCCAGCGTTATCACCAAGGAGGAGGGCGGCATCAAGCGGGGGTACAACTGCGACCTGTGCCGGTGCAAGTTCGCGGTGATGAACCCCGAGCTGACCTACACCCTGCCCGCCTACCAGACGGCCTGCGGCGCGGCGGACATCATGATGCACGTGATGGAGCGGTACTTTGTCACCGAGGACACGTTGGCCCTCACCGACGGCATGGCCGAGGCATTGATTCGCACGGTGATGGAGAACGCCCCCATCGCCTTAAAGGAGCCGGAAAACTACAAGGCCCGGGCGGAAATCCTGTGGGCCAGCTCCCTGGCGCACAACGGCCTGATGAACTGCGGCGGCCCCAAGGGCGACTGGGCCTGCCACCAGCTGGAGCACGAGCTGGGCGGCATGTTCGACGTGGCCCACGGCGCCGGGCTGGCCGCTGTGTGGGGCAGCTGGGCCCGGTACGTCTGCGGGGAGAAGCCCCAGCGCTTTGCCCAGTTTGCCCATCGCATCTTCGGCATCCCCTGCCAGGGCGACGCCATGGAGACGGCCCTGAAGGGCATTGAGGCCATGGAGGATTTCTACCGCTCCATCGGCATGCCGGTGAACATCCGGGAGCTGGGCTGCGAGCTCACGGAGGAGCAGATTTCCACTTTGGCGGAGAAGTGCTGCTTTGGCGGGCGGACCATCGGCCTGTTCAAGGTGCTGGGGAAAGAGGACATCCGGGAAATCTACCGCATGGCCAAGGGCTGAGGCCCGCCGCCCTGGGAAAAGCCTTTCACCAAATTGAGAAGCGTTCGCAGGGTGTTTCACGAAAAAGCGCGGAAAAAGGAAAAGGACCGGTAAACCGGTCCTTTTCCTTCTTTTGGGGAGGAGTTGTATTGAAAAGTGCGGCTTTTGCCGCGAACCTTGTACTCTTGATTACGGTCTTATTATACCGATGCAAACGATTGTTGTCAACGGTTTCACGGAGAATCTATCTTTTGAAAAAATCTAAGAATATCGAAAAACCCCTTTTTATAAAATACGCACAACAAAAATCCCGCAAAGCCGCGCCGCGCTTGTGTTTGCGGGGGTTTTATGCTATGATAGCCCCAGGAATTCCGCCCACCGCGGGCAGAAACACAGAACAGGATAAAGGAACGGAAGCCATGACGACACTGCGCAAAAACGATTTGATTGACATAGACATCACCGGCATGACAGCCCAGGGCGCCGGCGTGGGCCACTGGGAGGGGATGGCGGTGTTCACCCCGCTGACAGCCCCGGGGGACCGGGCCCGGGTACGGGTGGTCAAAGTGGCGAAAAGCTACGCCTTTGGCAGGCTGGAGGAGCTGCTCTCCCCCTCCCCGGACCGGGTGGAGCCGGACTGCCCCTGCTTCGCCCAGTGCGGCGGCTGCTGCTACCGGCACATCCGCTATGAGGCGGAGTTAAACATCAAAGAGGCGCGGGTGCGGGACGCTTTAGAGCGGATCGGGGGCTTTTCCGGGCTGCCCATGCGGCCTATTTTGGGGGCGCCCTCCCGGGATGGGTACCGGAACAAGGCGCTGCTCCCCCTGGGCGTGAAAAAGGACGGCAGCCTATCCATGGGCTTCTACGCGGTGAACTCCCACCGCATTGTGGACTGCCAGCGGTGCCTGCTGCAGCCGGAGGAGTTCAACCGGGCCATGGAGGCTTTCCGGCAGTGGGCGGCGGCATACGGCGACCCGGTGTACGACGAGGGCAGCCACTCCGGCAAAATGCGGCGGCTGTACTTGCGCATGGGGGAACAGTCCGGCCAGGTGCTGGCCTGCGTGGTGGTCAACGGCAACGGGCTCCATCACGAGCAGGAATTGGTGGAGCGGCTCAAGGCGGCGGTGCCGGGCCTTGCCAGCGTGGTGATCAACTCCAACCGGGAGCGCACCAACGTGGCCCTGGGCAAAAAGTGCCGCACCATCTATGGGACGGACACCATCGAGGACAGGCTGTGCGGGCTGCGGTTCCAGCTCTCCCCCCTCTCCTTCTACCAGGTGAACCGGGGGCAGGCGGAGCGGCTGTACGGCTTGGCGGGGGAATACGCCCAGCTCACCGGGGAGGAGCTGCTGCTGGATTTATACTGCGGCGCGGGGACCATTGGGCTCTCCCTGGCGGGGAAGGCCCGGCGGCTGCTGGGGGTGGAAATCATCCCGGAGGCGGTGGAGAATGCCCGGGAAAACGCCAGGCTCAACGGCATTGAAAACGGGGAGTTCTTCTGCGGGGATGCGGCGGAGGCTGCCCAAATGCTGGCCCAGCGAGGCGAGCGGCCGGACGTCATTGTGCTGGACCCGCCCCGGAAGGGGTGCTCCCCGGAGTTGGTGGAGACAGTGGCCCAGTTCGGGCCGCAGCGGGTGGTGTATGTCTCCTGCGACCCGGCCACGCTGGCAAGGGATTTGAAGCTCTTTGCCCAGCTGGGGTATCCCCCTGTGGAGGCCGCGCCGGTGGACATGTTCCCGGGGACGGCACATGTGGAGACGGTTGCCTTACTTTCCAAGGGAGAAATCGACTCGAGGAAGGTGCGTGTGGAGTTCTCATTGGAGGATATGGATATGTCCGGGTTCCAGAAAGGTGCGACTTATGAGCAAATCAAGGCGTATGTGCTGGAGCATACTGGCTTGAAGGTGTCTTCCCTCTACATCTCGCAAATTAAGCGCAAGTGCGGGCTGGATGTGGGGCAAAATTATAACCTGTCAAAGAAGGAAGATGCTAAAGGGCCACAGTGTCCGCCGGAAAAGGAAGCGGCGATTATGGAGGCGTTGAAGCATTTTCAAATGATATAACCATTGCATTAAGAAGCGGGTAGTTTAGCTTTGTCTTTTTTCGTAGCTGTGCAATTCACTGTTTCGTGAATTTGTGAACAAAATGTTGTAAAAAAGTAAAATTAAAGTGCTGTAATATAGGTTAGGTGATGTGGTCAATTAATGACCATTTTATGAGGGAGGAAAAGATGGGAAATGCAATCATAAAAAAGGATATTTTGCTTGACCTTAGTGTTGGAAATGCTGGATTTGAGTTTTCTACATCGATAGCTGATGCAATGACAAAAGCAGAAGCAGAACTTGTGGTTTTAAATGAAACCGTAGATTCTATCAAAGGCCTTAAGTCGGATTGTGATAAACTGGATTACATTCTGGCGGCAAGTTCCGGTGCGTTGTGTGGTTTTATTGACATCTTTTTAGTGGGTAAGCCCGGTGAATCTCCGCTTGGCGATATTACGGATAAATGGTTTGCGGCCAGAACAATGGACTTCGCAAAACTATGTCATCCAGAGAAAAAGAACTTTGAAAGTCTTGATTCTGCATTAAGATTTTTGGAAAAAGAATTTAAAGTTCCTTATGACCAGACCGGACTCGGCGATGCTGGAAGGGCCGTTTTTGATTTGACTGCTAAAAACCATCATTTCAAATCGCTGGCGCACAATCCAAGCTTATTAGGGCTGTTCTTCTCTATTCTCGATCAGTTCAGCAATACATCCCATTTTATTACAGACGGTCAACTTATTTCCTTACAGCAAGCTGATGAAAAATGGGAGCTACAGGGCAGCAATATTCCAAGTAAATTGTTTTGTGGTTTTGCAAATTGGATAGGCCACCTTATTTCCGATGTATCTGGCTCATCGTCCAGTGCGGCTAAAGGAAATCGTGGTACAGGCCTTCCGTCTCCGTTATGGACATGGACTAATGATATTATTGCCATAAAGTCTAAATTGGGCCTTAGAGTGACTGAAACGGACAAGGCTATGAATGAACTGGCATTGAATATCTTTGACAAAGGTTATGATACCCGTTTTCAGACAGCACAGGCAATACCTGTATTTTTGAATGAGCTATTTGTTAGACTTATCTATGCCATTCGTCGTTTGTTTAGATATTTTTCTATTACGCCAAAGCCAGAGCGCTCTTTTGCACTTATGTGGAAGACATGTGAGCCGTTTTCAAATGCTACAGTTAAGCGAATGCTGACTGTTGCGCACGGTACATTCTGCTTGGTAGATGTCGGCGATGCAGTAGGTAGATCGTTTGTGGCTGGTGGAGGAGCATTCAATGCTGTAGAGTTCGTCCTGCGACTCAACGTTGTAGGTGTAGGTCGATTTGCTATATCCCTCTATGGTGAGACAAGGAGAGCAATCACATACAATCACGCTAAGAAGGAATCGGATTTTGCATCAAGGGAAATCGTTATAGTTACCAATTACATAGAAGGTCTGAAAATACTGGCTCGCCAGTACAATGACAGTCACCTGCTGATGTTTGTCAGTGATTTTGAAAAAAGCGATGCGTATGTAGAAGCTTTTGGAAAATCTGCAAAATTAGCTGAATTACGTAACGTTCCATCAAATAAAATTTTGAAAACCAAGTCAGATATCGACAATTACTTTGGAGGAAAAAGAAATGGCTAAGAAGTTATCAAAGCTTCAAATGGCGCAGCAAAAAGCTGAAGCTGCTGCGAAGAAAACAAATCAAAGAATCAACGAGCTTGGTGGACATACCAGTGCACTGTACACATCACTGACTACGATACAGTCTTTGTTTGACCGTATTCGTAATGTGCCTGAAGAAAATATGCTAAAGTATGAGAAACTGAAAGCCATCAGAGTGAACTGGAAACAACAGGCTGAGAAAATCGAGCTGGAATATCAAAAGGCAGAGGTAAAGGCTGCTGGTCAAGGAGCAGCAGGTGTTGGTGCGGGTGTTGCAGTTGTAGCACTCGGTCCTACAGCTGCTATGGGTATTGCGACCACATTTGGTGTGGCTTCTACCGGCACAGCAATATCTGCTTTAAGTGGTGCAGCAGCGACAAACGCTGCACTGGCTTGGTTAGGTGGAGGTGCTTTGGCTGCTGGTGGCGGTGGAATGGCCGCAGGAAGTGCATTCTTAGCTCTTGCGGGACCGGTTGGTTGGGCGATTGCCGGTATTTCCGTTATGGCAAGCGGTTTAATGTTTTTTAAGACAAAGAGCGATAAGGAAAGGCTGGAAAATGTATATACGCTTATTAGCAATCGTGATATCAAATCGTATGAGTTGGCTATCGTTGAGTTAAGTGAGCGAATTACAAGAATTATAGATGAGTCTGGAAAATTGAATGAGGCCATCGCAAAGATTGAAACATTCGGAACAGACTATGCACAGATGACGGAAGAACAACAATATGAGTTGGGGGCGTATGTTAATTTGATGGAAGCCTCCACCATGCTGTTGGTTAATCCTATTTTGGGACTTCAGCCGAAGTATACAGAGCAGGACTTTGACAAGCTGTGCGCAGTTGAAAGCGATTTGTATAAACGCTATTTCAAGACTCACAAAACGATGGTTATTTCTATGGCCAACTTATTATATAAAGTTAAGCTCGATGATAAGGATAAAAAATTGCTGGCTAAGTCTTTGAAGAAAAACAAAGAATTTTTAGCTTCCGTGCAGATGACCAAGAAGGAATTGGACGCTGATGATATTTCTATGATTGAAAGAGCGTTGAATCACCGGTACAAATATAGTATATATTAAAAAAGCGAAAAAGCGTCTCGCCGCCGGAATCAAAATCCAGTGGTGAGGCGTTTCTGTTGATAAATGCTAGCTTTTCAAACCGGTGAACTTACTTCATGTTCGGGGAAGACAACCTGACAAACCTAGGTGGAGTGGGTAATCGCTATACGAATGTGAGGTGCCGAGAGGCGTGGCTTCTTTAGATCGGGGTTTACAATAGAGGCGAGTAGCATCCCTGGTGGCAAGGGGATTCCAAAGGGGAACGGCGTTCTCCTTTGTCTGAGGTGTTCAGAGGGGATAGAGTTCCCCTTTGACCGGAAGAATCCAAAGAAACCGGCGGTTTCGTGGCACACGACTTTCCCCGGAAAGTCTAGTGTGTTATACCTTTGTGGAGCAGATGGCAGCCGGAATTGTAGCACACCCTGAAAAGTGTGGCCACAGTTGCGGCGTTCTGGCGGGAAAGGTTGCCCCTTGCGGGGCAGCATAAGCGACAGAAAAAGGCTGGCAGGCGGTGCGGGCAAGCACTGTCTGTCAGCCGTGTCATTTGCGGAACAAAGGTATATCAAAGCCCCCGTCAGCCGCTGCTTCCCATCGTATCAGACCCACCACGGCAGCTTTCCGCGCAGGCTGTCCATCGCCTCGCCCTCCACCTTCTTTGTCCAGCTCTCGCTGAGATGGAAATGGAGCGCCGCGCCGATCAGCGGGTGCTCGATTCCATCGGTAAAGCCATAGCGGTACAGCAGATAGGTCTGCTCTCTGGCCGTCAGCTTGTCCAGCGCCGCATACAATTCTATCAGCTGCTCTTTTTGGATATAGATTTGCTCCGGCGTTTGGGTGTGAGGGTCGGCTATGGCTTCGATCCGCAGCATCCGTTCATCCTCTGAGAGAACGTCATCCAGATATACTCTCTGGAAGCCGGGGCCGTCTTTCTTATCCACCATCCGTTGCTCAAATAAACCGAGGGCGGCGCGGATGCAGTCCGTCATGGCGTTGCGGAGCGCCGGTGCTGCATAGGTCAGAAATTTCATGCCCCGTCCGGCATCAAACAAAGGGATCGCGTTCAGCAGGCCGATACTTCCCTCCTGCATCAAATCATCCAAATCAATTCCAATATCATTTTCATCCAGCCCCATGTTTCGGTATTGCTCCAGCGCAATTTTTCGGATGAATCCCAGATTCTTTTCCAGCAGAATGTCACGGGCAGCCGTATCCCCTTTCTGTGCCAGTCTGCACAGCTGCTCATTGCTCCGGGTCGGCATTTTGCTTCTCCTGCGCGTGGTCTAAGGTGGATTGGAGAAATTCCGTCAGCGCCTGACCGAACTTGTCTAATGCTTCCTTTTGCACACCGTCCATCCCCGCTGCGCTCCGGGTGATGGCGGCGGAAATCATTTCGGGCGTGATGGTCGGAGTATGAACATCCGCCCCTTTGGTGAGTTCGGTAAACATCTGCTGAGTGATGCCCTTGGTCAAGGACTGCGCTGCTGTGAAATCGTTGCCGATCTCTTTCTTCACTTCCCGCAGCGCCGCCATAAATGTGTTCTGTATCATCGTCAGGTCGGCCTGATATACAGGGACTTTCTGTCTGTTGACAGCTCTGGCCGCCTGCACAGCGGCATCCGTTTTCACATTCCGGCGCAGCATGGCGCTGAGGGTGGCAAGCATCTGATTCTGTCCGGCAAAACCGGCGGCCAGCGTATCGTCAAAATATTGCTCGATCATGTAGGTGACTTCTGCAAAGCGAGGGCTTTCCAGCAGACGGTTGACGATCTCCGCATTGGCTTTTCCTGTGTACAAATTCCGCGCTGCCTGTACCGACAGGCCCAGTTCTTCAATATCGAAGTTTGTCCGGTCAGGCGTGTTGACTTCCCCCAGCAGGAAATCTGTGGAGACTTCAAACACTTTCGCAATGCGGAGCAAATGTTCTGTGCTGATCTTATCGGTCTTGCCGCTGACAAACCGGCTGATGGCGCTCTCGGTGCTGCCGATGCGGGTCGCCAGCTGTGCCTGGGTAATTTTATGTTCCTTCATAAGCTCCTGCATCCGCTGCCGGATATTTCCGGGCAGATAGGCTCCCTCCATGTGACGCACCTCTTTTCTGAAAACTCTCTTTATCCATTATACCTGATAAAACCAGCGCGGGCAAATGCTTTCCGCTGGCTTCGCCGCTCTGAGGTCTTGCATTTTTGCAAGATTTCAGGGCGGCGTTTTTTCGTTTCTTGCACTTTTAGCGGATTTTTCGGTCTATAGGCTTTTTCCCCGTATATTCAGGCAGACGGGCAGATACCGTCAATAAATGATGGAGGGCAAAGCCTATGAATTTGTTTGAAACTGTAAAATCTGCTGTTACTGTGAAGCAGGCCGCCGAGTACTACGGCAGCAAGGTCAACCGGGGCGACATGATCTGCTGCCCCTTCCACGATGACCGGCATCCCAGCATGAAGCTGAACAGGG
>OFMJ01000708.1_pt1 | contig 31516 bp, 29 predicted proteins | sample 1541801 | NCBI WGS metagenome assembly OFMJ01 (sample SAMN04209234, study PRJEB22552) | human gut metagenome | biome: gut; material: feces | host: Homo sapiens | place: USA: Oklahoma
TAGAAGTGGACCCACGTTCTATTTTCGACGTGCAGGTAAAACGTCTCCATGAGTATAAACGTCAGCTTCTGAACATTTTACACGTGATGTACCTTTACAATAAGATCAAAGAACATCCGGAACTGTCTTTCTATCCGAGAACATTTATCTTTGGAGCCAAAGCGGCAGCAGGATACAGACGAGCAAAACAGACGATCAAACTGATCAATTCCGTTGCAGATGTGATCAACAATGACAGAAGTATCAATGGAAAGATCAAAGTTGTGTTTATTGAAGACTATCGTGTATCCAACGCAGAACTTATTTTTGCCGGTGCGGATGTTTCTGAGCAGATTTCTACAGCTTCTAAGGAAGCTTCCGGTACAGGAAATATGAAGTTTATGTTAAACGGTGCTCCGACACTTGGAACAATGGATGGTGCCAATGTGGAGATTGTAGAAGAGGTGGGCATAGAAAATGCATTTATTTTCGGATTAAGTTCTGATGAAGTCATTCATTTTGAAAATTACGGCGGATACAATCCTGTTGATATTTATAACAATGACTGGGAAGTCAGACGTGTGGTCGATCAACTTGTAGATGGAACGTATTCTTACGGAGATCATGAGATGTACAGAGATTTATACGACTCTCTGCTCAATACAAATAGCAGTGATCGTGCAGACACATACTTCATTTTGAAAGACTTCAGAAGTTATGCCCAGGCTCAGGAAAATGTGGAAAAAGCATATAGGGATAAAGACAGATGGGCAAAAATGGCATTGCTTAATACTGCATCTTGTGGTAAATTTACATCAGACAGAACCATTCAGGAATATGTGGATGAGATCTGGAAGCTTGACAAGGTGACAGTAGACTTATAGGAGGTATGCTTATGATTTATGACAATTTTTTAATGCAGGAAAGTATTGACGGCTTTAGCGGAGCTACACAGAATATCGGAAGCTACAGCAATGTGGGAGACAGTATAGGTATGGTTATCGTGTCCATCTATCTGCTTTTTCTTGGAGCATTTCTGATCGGAGCAATTATAGATTATTTGCTTAGAGGTTTCGGAATGTATAAGATGGGGAAAGCAGAAGGAAAGAATAACCCTTGGCTTGCATTTATTCCTTTCGCAAGAGTATATTTTCAGGGAGAACTTGGCGGAGAGATTCGGTTTAAAGAGAAATCTATTAAAAATCCGGGAATCTGGCTCATTATCGTGCCAATTATTGTTGATGTAGTTGCAGTGATAGGATATTTTATTTTTATGATTGTAACAATGGTAGGAACGATAAGTACTGATGGAGGATATGCTTCTGAAAGTGCGATACTTGGTATGGTATCTGGATTTATTGTATTTTTAGTCATTGCGTTGGTTTTCGGCATTATATATCAGGCATTTATAAATGTACTGTATGTGCTTGTAAATCATCAGATTTATGAAAAATATACATCCAGAAACATGGCAATTATCCATGCGGTTTTGGGGACTTTGATTCCTCTTTACCAGTCCGTGTGTATGTTTATTTTTGGAAGACGTGCAGAGCAGGAAAGTGAGCGTAGACATCAGATGGATATGGATAATTCCAATGCCGCCTATGTAGAAATCCCTCCGTACGAGGAGACGAAGAGCACAGAAGATACAAATGAATAAGTTTTAGGAATAATAGAAAAGATTGCGGAATATCTTATATATAGGAGGTATTCCGCAATTTTTGTTTTAGAGGCTGTTTTTGTCAGAAGGGAGGAAGTTATGAATAGAAAATTTCGAAAAATAACGATTGCAGCGGTATTTTTGTTTTTGGTTCCTTACATTATTACTGTATTTATGAATGGGAGCCATATGAAAAAAGATACAAACTCCTCTCTGAAACAAGTGAAAGTACAATCAGGAAATTCATGGAAAAAAGTCCCTTTGGAGGAATATTTTATTGGAATTCTGGCAAAGGAGATTGATGTAGCGTATGAGGAGGAAGCGTTGAAAGCGCAGGCAATTCTGACTCGGACAAACATTTATCGTGAAATATCGGAAAATAAGGAAACTATTTTCCCGGGAGAGTATATGACATATCGGGAGATGGAAAAAGCTTGGGGGAAGCAAGAAGCACAGGAAATCAGGAAACGTCTGCAAAAGGTGATGGAGGAAACGGATGAAAAGATTGTAATGTATGAAGGGAAACCGGCATTAGCTCCGTTCCATAGATTGAGTAATGGAAGTACAAGGGATGGAACGGAGGTTTTTGGAAATGATTCTTATCCATATTTGAGAAAGAAAGATTGTCCAAAGGATGTGGAGTCTAAATTAGAACTGCAGACGTTAACCCTTACATATGAAGAGGTGAAAGAATATTGCAGGCCGTTTCTTTTGGCGGTAGATAAGAAAGAAAGTGAGAGAAAATTTACCGCGGAAGATTTTGAAATTACAAAGGTGGACTCTTCCGGATACGTGATCAAAATACGGATTGGCGGGAATATTTATTCTGGTGAAAAATTTCGGGAGGCATTGGGTCTGCCTTCTGGATGTTTTATGCTGCAGGATCAGGAAGGAAGTCTTAAAATTACAACAAAAGGGGTTGGACACGGGGTAGGGATGAGTCAGTATACAGCAAATGAAATGGCAAAAGAGGGGAAAAACTGTGAGGAAATTCTGTCTTACTTTTTTGAAGGAACGGAACGTAGGCAAGTAGCCGAAATTTTATTAAATATCGAATAATGCAATGGCTTTCTGGCAAAAATAGTGTCAGAGGTGATGAATATGAAAAAAAATCTAGAACCTTCCAATAACAGGAAGGGCATTGCTGCAGCTTTGGTCATTTGTTTCGTCGCAGCCATTGTAATGGTGGGAACATATACATTTAACCGGTACAAAGACGGGACAAAGAAAGAATTGGCGCAGCTTGAAGAAAAAGGGACAAAAGAAGAGGAGACACAAAACACGAGTGTAAAGCAGGATATGGTGACCAACACACCGAAGGATCCGGTAAATGAAGAACTTCATACAACTGGTGAAAGCCCGGTAGAAGAGAAACCGATTCAGAATGACACTTCCGGGGGAACAGGAAAGTTGTCTTTCGAGCCACAGCTTAATTTCAATGAGGACAAGCTGATCCTTTGGCCGGTAGATGGAGAAGTGCTTTTAAGCTACAGTATGGACAAAACCGTATATTTTAAGACACTGGATCAGTACAAATACAATCCGGCTCTGATTATAGGCGGTGCCGTAGGGGATCAGGTGCTGTCTGTGGCAAAAGGTCTTGTAAAATCTATTGATGTAACGGCACAAACAGGAACAACCGTAACAGTGGATTTAGGAAATGGGTATGAAGCCATTTACGGACAACTTAAGGAAGTTCCGGTGAAGGTGGGAGATTATGTGGAAACAAAAACAGTACTGGGATATTTAAGTGAGCCGACAAAATATTATAGTGTAGAAGGATGTAACTTGTATTTTGAAATGAGAAAAGATGGAGAACCGATTAATCCGTTGGAATATCTAGGTGAATAATCAATTGGGGACGTAGTATTTTTTAATTTTACTACGTCCCCAATTGAGTTTTACTGTGTCCCTTTTTGCAATTTGTCCTGTCCCCTACACATAAATGCTATCCTAGCAGATACACATACATCACAACAAAGTGGCATGCGCTGCCTGCCATAACAAACAGGTGGAAAATTTCATGACTTCCAAAATTCTGATGTTTTTTATTAAAGACATTTAATTTTAATCCATAGATTATGCCGCCAATCGTGTAAATGATACCGCCGACCAAAAGCCAAATGAAAGCCGGGGTGGAAAGTTTTGCGTAAATGGTAGGGAGTGCAAGAATACAAGTCCATCCCATTGCAATATAGAGTATGGATGAGAACCACTTTGGGCAATAAATCCAAAAGGCTTTGATCAGGATTCCAATCATAGCAAGACTCCATACGATAGTGAGAAGAGTAGATCCTATACGTCCTTTCAGAACGAGAAGACAGATAGGTGTGTAACTTCCGGCGATCATAACGGAAATCATCATATGGTCAAATTTTTTCAATCTTTTATTTATTTTCTCGGAAATGTCCAAGGAATGATAAATAGTACTTGCACTATACAAAAGGATCAGGCTTCCGATATAAACAGCAAAAGAAATAAGATAAATCTTATCGGTCTTATGGGCAGCCTTGGTAAGAAGTGGTGCTGCGGCAATGATAGCTGCGACAGCGCCGATGAAATGAGTGATTGCGCTTCCGGGATCTTTTAGTTTCATGACATTTGTTGACATAATTATTCCTCCAATGAATATGAATATATAATACATGGTTTTTAAAACTACATTAAGTATATTCAAATACTACTACAATTATTCTAAAAAAGCAACCTTATGATTGAAAATAGTTTGGCGATGGGATATCATAAAATAAATAAGAACGAACGGAGAGTTATGCAATGAAAGTAGCAGTTATCCTTACAGGATTTTTGAAAGACTATGTGGAATCTTATTTTAAAACGACAAATATAGATTGTGATTTGTCGTTTTTTATTTATGAAAACTTCGCGCATGCCGGTGAATTGTATGTTGAACTTGAAAAAGACTATGATGGATTTCTTGTCAGTGGTCCGGTTCCCCGTGCGGCTATCTCTCGCAGAGTAATTAAACTGAATAAACCGGTTGTTTCCTTTGGCAGTAATGCCTTATGCTATTATGAAACATTTTTTCAAGTGCAATACAAAGAAAGAGACTTCTATTTGGAGCACGGGTATTTTGATCTTTTGGAATGGAATCCTGAATCATGTCTGCTTTACCAGTATTTAGAAAAAGGTGAATTTAATTGTTTGTTATATGACGTTTATAGAAATACAAATTCTTACACATTAGAGCAGCTTTGTGAAATGGAGGAAAAGATTAAGAATAAGCATATACGACTTTGGAAAGAAAATAAAATACAATATTCTGTTACGCGGTTTAGTAATATTATGCCGGAACTGTTGGAAAATGGTGTGAAGACATATTTTGTCTATCCTAAATATGAAATTTTACAGGAAGCTTTGGCGATACTTTTACAGGATATTCATTTAAAAACAATGGTACATACACAAAATAAAATTACGGCTCTGAATGAACGATTTGTTGAGAATGTATTTCACCCATCTGAAAAGAAAGGTGGATATTCGTCCGCTCAGGATATATTTGAAGAACAATATAAAACTTTGATAAAAAGGACGGGCATTTCGTTGGCATATGCGCAACGACTTATGGGGGCATTTCAACAATTAGACCAAGAATATCTTACATCTCAGACATTAGCGGATGCACTTCGTATTACAACGAGGAGTGCAAATCGATTGTTAACAAAATTATCTGCAAGTGGAATCGTGGAAGAAGTAGAACAGCAACACAGTTTTACACGGGGACGTCCGGAGAAGATATATCGGGTATTGATGAAATAAGAAAAGGAAGGGTTTCGTATGAAAGTACGAAACCCTTTGAATCTTTTATAGTTATATACTATGCGCATTCAGCCATTTTACAGCGCAATGGGCGAATACTGCAACAGAATTTTTGATGCCGCTTTCATTGAAAACAACTTTCGAGTTGTGACTAATATAAGGATAGCCTTCCTGCTTGTCACCAAGGCTGATTCTAAATAACACGCCTGGAACTTCTTTTAACACTTCAGAGAAATCTTCGGAGCCCATGATCTGAGGGAGCATCATAGTCATTTTTTCGCCGACAAGTTCTTTGGCATATTCAAACATTTCATCTCCGACTTCATAATCATTTACAGTAGCAGGCAGTTCGCTTAAGAAAATAACTTCCGCATTTCCACCGTACATTGCCGCTGTCTGTTCTGCGATTTCTTTCAAACGCCGTTTTGCTAAAGCCCGTACACTCTCTTCGTAAGCGCGGATACTTCCGCACATAAATCCACTTTCCGGGATAGCATTTCCAGCTTTGCCGGCATTGATTTGTCCGATTGTCAGTGCAAGTGCACTGCCACGAGGTTTTTCAGAACATTCAATGGATTGCAGATTATGATAAATCTGACATAAAATCTGGATTGGATTAATTCCTGATTCCGGGCTTGCACCATGAGCACTCTTGCCGTGCACAGTAATTCGGAACATGTCGGCAGAGGCCATCATAGCGCCACGTGTATAGCCGATCACGCCGGTCGGAACATGATTTCTGGCAACAACTTGGTGGAATGCCATACAGGCATCTATATCCGGTGATTTTAAAACTCCGGATTCAATCATAAGTTTTGCTCCACCGCCGCCTTCTTCGCCGGGCTGGAACATGAATTTAATCCGTCCTTTTAAAAGAGATTTATGCTCCATAAGAATTTTTGCAACTCCGAGAAGAGCGGCAGTATGCGTGTCGTGTCCGCATGCATGGCTGACACCTGGAACTTTACTGCTAAATGGGAGTCCGCTTTCTTCAGGAATTGGAAGCGCATCCATGTCAGCACGTAAAAGTAATGTTTTTCCTGGTTTTCCACTATCTAATACTGCAATAACTCCGGATTGACAAATACATTCCGGCTCATATCCCATTTCTTTTAAATGCGTCATAACAAACTCAGTTGTTTTTGGGAGATCCAAAAGCAATTCTGGATATTGATGGAGTTCTCGTCTCCATGCAATGACTTCATTTTCAATTTTTTCTGCTTCTTTTATAAAATCTACCATAATCCACCTCTTTATTGTGGTACGCCTACGTGATCCGGAATCGGACATTTATAAACCCGGCCTTCCATCTGTTTATCAAATACTTCTTTCGCCTGCTTGATCAATTCAGGATTTTCGATTAATTTTGCACCATATACAGCCATCACTTTGGCAGCATAAATCATTCCCTTTTCACCAATACTGCTTCCGGCACAGGCAGTAAACTGCCAGCTATGAGCAGGAGCACCCATATTTGTACATGCAGTAAAGAAATATGCTGTTGGGAGAAGGTGCATGACGTCTCCGATATCTGTGGAACCATAACTGTTAAAAGAAGTCACTTTTCCAGGGCCGGTGTAAAGGTGCGTATCCTTTGAAAGACCATACTTTTTCGTTGTTGCTTTTGCAGAATCTGCTGTTTTTTCATCCAAAGCGGCTGCGAAAGCAAGTTCTTCTTCGGACCAAGGTTCCTGTGGAATTTCATTCATTGCTTCAGCTACAACATTTGCTAACACGATATTATTTTGCGTATTGTAGCAGCCGCCGAGAAATTCTACTTCAACAGTCGTGTCCGTCATCATTGCGGCACCATTCGCAACACAAACAAGTCGTTCATATACATCTTCTACCACTTCTCTGGAAAAGGCTCTGACATAGTACCAGACTTCTGCTTCGTCCGGTACGATATTAGGTACAACACCGCCATTTGTGATCGTGTAATGAATCCTCACATCAGATGGGACGTGTTCTCTCAAATAGTTGGCTCCAACATTCGTCAATTCAACTGCATCCAAAGCGCTTCTTCCGTTTTCCGGTGCATTTGCCGCATGAGATGTTTTTCCATGAAAATGGAATTTCATGGAATTTACAGCAGTAGAAACGCCGGTAGTTGCTTCGTTGATTTTATTCGGATGGAAGTTTACAGCTACATCAATCCCTTCAAATGCACCGCCTCTTGCCATCAGTGGTTTCCCGGTTAACAATTCTTCTCCTGGACACATAAAAAGTGCAATGGTTCCGGGAAGATTTCTTTTGATCATTTCTTCTTTTAAACCAATGGCACCGCCTACATGTGCGGTACAAAGAAGGTTGTGGCCGCATCCGTGACCGTAAGGTTGTCCTTCAATTGTTTCTTTTGTGGAGCTTACGCGTTGGCTTAATCCGGGAAGTGCATCGAACTCACCCATAAATCCAATAACCGGATGCCCACTTCCGAAAACAGCTTTGATTGCAGTTGGAACTCCTCCAACACCGGTTTCAACCTGGAAACCTTCTTCCTTCAATAATTCTACAACTTTTTCCTGTGCTTTATATTCTTTGAATCCAGCTTCCGGATGATTCCAAATGAATTTGCTTAATTCGTCGAGGCGTTGACGTTTTTCTTCTACTGCCTCAACAGCTATTTTCCCTACCATAAATTTTACCTCCTGCTTTTAAAAAATTAGCGGACATATAATGCTTGCAAATGCTACGGAAACAATCGTAACGGTAACAAAACCACCGATGATCATTTTTGGCAGCATATAGTCCATTGCTTTTTGGCGTTCGTCGCCTTCCCACTCAAAGGAATCCACACCTTCTGTAGTGATGATCTGTGTAGCCGGATACGCAAGCATACATGTTACACCGATTGCGGCAGAAGCATAAGGAGAGTAACCTAAAAGTTTTCCTACGATACCACAGATTACTACGATTCCGATAGAGCAGATTAAAAGGATACCAAATACCGGAATGATCATGCTTAAAAGGGCGGATGGAGAAACTTTCGCAAGACTTCCAGGGAGCATTAACAATAAACCGAATGTAATGATACCCGTAGAGGAAGATTTAGAAAAAATATCTCTTTCCAAAAATCCGATTCTTGCAAAAATCACACCAAATAGAAGATAAGCAATATTTGGATTTAAAATATAATTTACCGGGTCAGACCCTGGGATTACAGTCATTTTACCTACGAAATCAGCAAGGCAGGCTACTAAAGCAACTTTACAAATATAAATTGTATTGGATCTTAATTTCTGAGGAGTTTCTTTGAAAATCCTCATGCTTGGAAGCTTAAACTGTGATTTCTGTTCTGTGTTTTGTTTGAAATATCCGCTCTGGCGTTTATTTCTTAAGTCTTTTCGGATACAGAATGTAGAAATTGGAATTCCGAAGAACTTCTGTACGGAAAGCACTAATACAGCAAAAGCAGCCAATTCCGGACGTTTTGCCGCCTCAGCAGCACCTGTAACAATAATTCCGGCAACGGTAGAACCGGCAACAGGAGGAGCAGCAATCAATGCGTATTCTCTTCCAAATAATAATGAACCAACAGTGAAACAAATGAGCGCAATTGCCCCGATGGAAACTAAGGAAATCACTACCGTTTTCCATTCGCGTATCATTTCTTCTAAGTCAATAAGTGTACCGATATTTGTGATCATAAATGCAGTACCAAAGTTAGTCATAACAGCGACTAAACCGGACTGAGTAGTAATATCTTTCGGTAAGACCCCGCTCCAGAATCCTGCTAAAAATAGTACGCAGGCAAATAGCAAGGATGAAATGGCTCCTTTTGTTTTTTTCGATAAAATCTCTCCGATCGAATATACGATCAGACAGCCTGTGATACAAGTTAAAGGGTTCCAAAAACTCATACTTTCGTTCCTCCTAACATACGATTGTTGAATAGACATGTTCAGTTTTGTGTACACACTTACATAGCAATTTATATACGGTCATTAAAATGCTTATTAAAGACGTTTTTATACGTTTTAAGGACGAATATATAAATTGTGATTTTTGTTAACGATATATCATTTAAACATAATATACATATAAAGGAATATAAAGTCAACTATAATTGTAAACTTAGTATAAAATATACAAAGAATAAAGGTGAAAATTGTCGAAAAATATGTCTTTAAATAACAGAGAAATGTCCTTAAATAATATGAAATTTCAAAGTAAGACGGAGTGGAGAAAATTTTAGTGAAAGCAGACTGGTTTGACAAACATATAATTATCTGTTATGATAACTAAGTTAACTTTGTATATACCCTTTACTTGGTGACAGGTAGAGGGTATTTTTTATGATATAGGAAATTCCTTCGGAATCCTATATCATAAAAAACACTTCGTGTGAGGATGCGCAGCTCGCGGCAAGGAGTTTATTACTTCGTAACCGCTCGCGTGCGCAGATTGCACAGTTGTGCAATCTTTTTTGTACATAGGAGATTCCTTTGGAATCATAGAAAATATAGAAAATGAGGAAGTATAGATATGGAAAATATGAATTTTGAAAATTTGGGACTATGTCCCGAGATAGTAAAGGCAGTTAAGCATATGGGATTTGAGGAACCATCGCCGATTCAGGCAAAGGCAATCCCGGCAATGCTGGAAGGAAAGGATTTGATCGGTCAGGCACAGACCGGGACTGGAAAGACCGCGGCATTCGGTATTCCATTATTACAGAAGATAGATCCAAAAAATAAGAAACTGCAAGGAGTTGTCCTCTGTCCGACCAGAGAACTTGCCATTCAGGTTGCGGAAGAAATTCGAAATCTTGCAAAGTATATGCATGGGATCAAAGTGCTTCCGATTTACGGAGGACAGGAGATCGTGAAGCAGATTCGCTCGTTAAAAAGCGGAACCCAACTTATTATCGGGACTCCGGGACGTGTAATGGACCACATGCGGAGAAAAACCATCAAAATGGATCATCTGCATACTGTCGTGTTGGATGAGGCAGATGAGATGCTGAATATGGGATTCAGGGAAGACATTGAGACGATTTTGGAAGGGGTTCCGCAAGACAGGCAGACGGTTTTATTTTCAGCGACTATGCCGAAGCCGATTTTGGAAATTACAAAAAAATATCAGAGAAATGCGGAAGTGATTAAAGTTACGAAAAAAGAATTGACGGTTCCGAATATTGAACAATTTTACTATGAAGTAAAGCCAAAAAATAAAGAAGAAGTGTTAAGCCGTCTTTTAGATATTTACACACCGAAACTCTCGGTTGTTTTCTGTAATACGAAGAAACAGGTGGATCTTCTTGTAAATGCCCTTCTTGGAAGAGGATATTTTGCAGCAGGACTTCACGGGGACATGAAACAAGAGCAGCGCGACCGTGTCATGCAAGGATTTCGAAGTGGCAAGACAGATATTCTTGTTGCGACAGATGTGGCAGCTCGTGGAATTGATGTAGATGAAGTAGAGGCTGTGTTTAATTATGATCTTCCGCAAGATGATGAATACTATGTACACCGTATTGGAAGAACAGGTCGTGCAGGCCGTATCGGACGTTCATTTTCCTTTGTATCCGGAAAAGAAGTTTATAAATTAAAGGAAATCCAACGGTACTGCAAAACAAAGATTTATGCGCAGAAGGTACCATCTCTTGATGATGTTGCAAATACAAAGATTGAAAACATTTTGGATGATGTGGATCGTATCATTGAAAGTGAAGATCTTACATCCATGATGGAAGCGATTGAAAATAAAGTCAATCATTCCGATTATACAGCTATGGATATTGCGGCAGCATTTCTGCAGATGTGTGCAGGTATGACAAAAGAAGATGCAGAGGATGAATTTGATTTTGGAGACACCGGAGCAGAAGATCCGGGAATGGTACGCCTTTTTATTAATATTGGCAAAAAGCAGAGAGTGAGACCGGGAGACATTGTAGGTGCACTTGCAGGAGAGAGTGGTATGCCGGGGAAATTAATCGGAACCATTGACATGTTTGATAAGTATACATTTGTAGAAGTTCCGAGGGAATATGCGAAAGATGTACTGGAAGCCATGAAGCATGCAAAAATTAAAGGCAAGACGATTGCCATAGAGCCGGCAAACCAGAAATAAAACTGGCATGGTTCATAAATGTAGAATTGGCAGTGTTCATACAACCAGATTAGTGCTATGATTGTCCTCAATAAAAGGCATGAAATAAGGCACTGAGAAAGGATGAGAAACATGAGAAAAGAAAATACTACATTGATAAAATTGACGGAAACCGCTCTCATGGCTGCGCTTTGCTATGTGACATTTACGTTTTTACAGATTAAGATACCGCTACCAGGTGGAGATGCCAGTTCGATTCATCTTGGAAATGCAGTTTGTGTACTTGCAGCGTTAATGTTAGGTGGCGTGTACGGCGGATTAGCGGGAGCGATCGGGATGTCCATTGCGGATATTATGGATCCGGTTTACATTACAGTAGCGCCGAAGACATTTGTTTTAAAATTATGCATCGGTCTGATCACGGGATTGGTAGCGCATAGAATTGCAAAGATCAACGAGAGTACAGATCGAAAATATGTTTTGAAATGGAGCGTGATCGCTTCGGCAGCAGGTCTTGCTTTTAACGTTGTAGCCGATCCGGTTGTCGGATATTTTTACAAAATGTATATTCTTGGACAACCGCAGACAGCGGCAGAGGTTCTTGCAAAACTGAGTGCAGTGACAACACTTTTTAATGCCGTAGTATCGGTAGTGCTTGTGGGATTTGTTTATAATGCTGCAAGACCGGTACTTTTAAAGGGTGGTATGATTCCAAGGGCCAAGAAAGTCGTTTAGTGCAATGAGAGTTTTACTCTGCTTTCACAGAGTAAAACTTCATTTCAAATGTAGCGCCGCCGCCGGGAGTATCTTTTATTAGGATGGAAGTGTGCATCCGGTCTGCCAGCATCTTCGCAATGCTGAGTCCAAGACCGGAATGCTGCTTATCATTTCTCGAGGCGTCAGCGCGATAAAAGCGATCAAAAACGTGTGGTTTCATCGCATCGGGAATACCTATACCATGGTCAACCACAGATATCGTGACAAATTGTCTGTCTGTCTTTGCATCAAGAATAATCTCTGAACCACAATCACATCCGTAGGAAATTGCATTATCCAGCAATATACAGAGAATCTGATAAATCCACTGTGCATTTCCATGTATTTCCGGAAGAAATTCTTTCGGAAGTTTTAATTTTAGGGAAATTCCTTTGGACTCACAAAGCATTTCATAGTTTTCCAATATTTGTAATAATACGGAATCAATTTCTACATTTTCTGTGGAAGGAATGAAACTTTCTTCTGCGGAAGACAAAAGAAGAAGATTTTTAAGCAGATTGCCGGAGCGGATACATTCACGCTCGATTAGACCGGCCATTTTTTCGGCACGCTCGGGCATTGTCTTTATCACAGAAGCGCTTGTCTGAATCACTGCAAGCGGAGAGCGGAGTTCATGGGAAGCGGCAGAAATAAATTCGTTTTGTTTTTCGTGGTACATTTCTATAGGTTTTACGGCCTGTTTTACAAGTTTACAGCTTGTAATGTAAAGGCTCAGGATACCGAGCGTTTCTAATAAGAGAAACAGAAGAAGCTGGAAGAAAAATTCCCGATGCAGTTCACTTGTATCAGATAGAAGGACCATGGAACGAAATCCCGTATCTGCAGAGATGACCAAAACAGTTGCCATATAAGTGTCGTGATGCTCTCCTTTGACTGTAAACAGAGAAGATTTGGAAATTGAAAGAGAATGAGGCTTTGAACGGGTATCGACACCTTCCTTTAAAGCTTTATTTTTGGCAAGTTTCAAAAGATCTTCCCGGTTTGTTCTTGGGGTCCATGCTCCCGGGAAGAAAAGGGGTGTTCCATTATCTTCGATATGAATGATCAAATGGCCATCTGCTTCCAGGCTGGAGAGCCAATCGTCTGAAAAACCGGATGTTCCTTCCAAACGATGGGTCAGGTCTAGAAGCTGGCTTTGGAAAAGTCCTGTTTCCTGGCTGGAGTTCAGGCGGGTCTGATAGAAAAACGCGATGACAAGCACAAGCGTTAAGATTCCGCTTGTTGTAAAAAAGAATAAGGATGTCAGGTGCTTTTCTAGTTTCCGTATCATTTCACTTCCTCCATACGGTATCCTGTACCGTGAACTGTTGTGATTTGTACACTGCTTTTAAGGGAACGCAGGTGCTTACGCAGATAGTAAATATAGGTGTCAAGGTTTCCGTCCTCTACTGCTCCGTCTATACCCCAGATTCTGGTAAAGATGAATTGGCGCGTAAGTGTCTGCTGAGGATTTTTCAGGAAACATTCCATCAGAAGGGATTCCCGTTTGGACAGATGTATTTGCCCCTCGTGAACGCATAAATTTCCTTCGGACGGATGGAATGTCAGATCACCGAAAGTAAGAGATCTGGTCGATTTCCAATTAGAAGGACGGCGGGAAAGGGCGTAAATTCTTGCAATCAATTCTCCCACATCATAGGGTTTTACAATATAATCATCCGCTCCGCAATTTAAACCGTTGATCCGTTCATCCACAGAGTCCAAAGCGGTGGCAAGAATGATAGGAGTTTGGATTCGGTTTTCCCGCAGGATTTTGAGAATGGTAAGGCCGTCCATTCCCGGAAGCATCCGGTCAAGGAGAATCACATCATATGCTTTCTGAAGTGCATAAAACATGGCGTCAGAAGCATTCTGGATACAATCTACTTCAAATCCTTCATGCTGAAGCTGTAAGCTAAGTACAGTGGAAAGTTGTTTATCATCTTCAATAATCAAAAGTCTCATAAATTTCTTCGCTCCATTTAAATAGTATTGAAACAATTATAGCATATATTTCTCAAAAAAATCTTTAAAACAATCTTAGGTTCTTTCAAGATTTTTTGAGATTTGAATGTTAAGATGAGAGGGAACAGAGAGGAGTGAAGCATTGTGAAAAAGAGAGTGAAAAAAATCGTGGCTATGCTTGCCGTGTTTACCTTGACCATTGGGATGCTGACAGGATGCAGCAGTAAAGAAAAGGAGAAGAAAAACACGGTTCAGGGAAGATATGTGGAAACAGAGATAGAACTTCCGAAAGAAGGCGGCGATCCGATCGGACTGATTATGAGCGAGGGGAATCCGGTGCTTTATATGCAGTCAAGTGAAACAGGAGAATGTAACAGCTATACGTATAAACAGGGATCATGGTCTAAGCCGCATCCTGAAAATTGGCTGAAAGAAGAAAGTGTTGGTTCCGTTCAGGTTGAAAAGATCATTGCGGGAGCAGATGGAGCGGTATATGCAAAAGCGAACCGGATTGTGAACGGTTCTCAGAAAGGTCAGGCGCTATTTCAAAAGAACAGTGAAGATCAGGCGGTGGATATAACACCTGAGGATATTGTGAAAAGGCAGGCAAATGGTGAGACTTTTTTGACTGTTGATGCAGATGTTTTGAACGATGAAGTGCTTGCTTTTGCAGAGACTCCCAATGATATGGTGAGAATCTATAAAGAAGGCAAATGTATCAAAGAACTTAAGGATATTATGGAAGTTTTTTCGGAAGAGCAGGAGATGATGGCTGTCGGAAAAGATACGTTTGTTGTAATTGGCGAAGATGGGAAATCCATTGATTTTTATGACATAACCAATTTTGAGAAAAAGAATACGGTCCAGGTAGATATGAATCTGGAAAATTGTACGTTAATGGCAGGTGAATCCGGAAAATGGTATGTGGAAAATCAGCTTGGCATTCACCGGATACTGGAAGACGGAAGTATTGTTGAGACGATTCTGAATGGAAGCAGTACGATGTTGAATCACGGAAGTTGGTTTGCAAAGAAATTTGTGGTAGATGACAATGAGCAGTTTTACGGACTTTTTTCCAATCAGGGAAAATGGAAGATGATGCAGTATATATATGATAGCAAAGCTATGACAGTGCAAGAAACTTTGAGCGTGTATTCTCTTGAAGAAAGTGAAACTGTAAATCAGGCGGTATATGAATTTCAAAAGAAAAATCCGAACGTAAAAGTAGAATACAAAACGGCAGTCAGCGGAGAAGATAAGGCAGATACAGAAGATATCCGTACGTTAAATACGGAACTTCTTGGAGGAAAAGGAGCGGATGTTTTGATTCTCGACGGACTTCCGATAGAATCTTATATAGAAAAGGGAGTTCTTTCGGATATTTCATTCTTTGCCAATGCGTTGAAAGAACAAGGAGCACTTAAGAATGTCATTGAAAACACCGCTGAAAAGGATGGAAAAATATACGGTGTTCCGGCGAGGATCAATGTTCCGGTTCTTTATGGAACAGAGGAAGAAGTAAAGGCGCTGGAAAGTCTGAAAAACCTGTCCGCATATGCAGAAAGGTATAAAGACAGGCAGTTGTTTGGTTATGATACATATGAATTGAGTGGTATGACATTGTTCAATTTTTTCTATGATGAGATCGTAAATCAGGATGGAAGTCTGAACGAAGAGAAATTGACAGAATTGCTTTCTATATGGCAAAAGATCTGTCACAATGGGAATTTACCGGAATATGAAGAAAGATATGGAGGAGGGCCATCTGTCTGGGCGGAGTCGGATTGGAATTTCCAGTCTGCCCAGGAAGTAGATAGTCCAAGTCTAAAAAAATTTGTACATCTCACGGAAATCAGCGGATTGTCATATACCAGGATGATCTATAACGGGGTGGAAAAGGCGAAAATGCTGCCTGAAAGTATAAAAGGATATTATGTGCCAAAATTGACGGTGGGAATCAACACTTCTTCTGAACAGAAAGAACTCGCGGAGGAATTTATAAGCTGCATGTTTTTGGAAGATGTACAGGAAATGGATACGTGGGAAGGATTTCCGATAAAAGAGCAGGCGTTGGATGGATTGGTAGATTCGTTGAAAAAAGAGAAAGATTCTATGGGATTTTCAGGAATCGACTATGGCACGGGTAAGGAATATCAGGTAGATATGAAATATCCGGAAGTGAAAGAGATGGAATCTTTGATTGCACTGATAAAGACTTTGGATACTCCGTTTTCACAGGATAAAATCATCAGCGATATCGTGCTCAGTGAGTTGGAACATTGTTATGAAGGAAAACAATCTCCGCAAGAAACAGCACAGGCGATCTGCGAGAAAGCCGGCACTTACCTGACAGAGTAAAAGAAAGGGGCAGGAACTATGGAGAAAAGAGAAGAAAAGACCGCATATCTGTTCTTGCTCCCGAGTCTTTTAGGAACGGCAGTATTCGTGTTGGTTCCTTTCCTGGATGTAATACGTCGTTCTTTTTTTCAGGCAGTTGGTGGAAGATTTGTAGGCCTGGGAAATTATAAGGAAGTGCTGCAGAATGCGGCGTTTCAACAGGCATTTTTGAATACCGGACAATTTCTCATGATCTGTATTCCAATGCTTCTTGTTCTTTCTTTCGCAATGGCATTGTGGATTTATAATCTTCCGATAGGAAAGCGGATGATGGAAAGTATCTGTCTTATTCCGATGGCAATTCCGGTGGCTTCGGTCGTTGTATTCTGGAAACTACTTTTTTATGAAAACGGAATATTGAATGAGATGACAGAATGGTTTGGCATACAAGGAAGAGATTGGATGAATTCGGATGCGGCATTTGGAGTACTTGTATTTACGTATCTATGGAAAAATCTTGGGTATGATGTGGTGCTTTGGATTGCAGGGCTTGCATCCATTCCATCTGAGCATTATGATGCGGCAAAGGTGGATGGGGCAGGGATGCTCCAAAGATTCCGAAATATTACACTTCCTCAGATGAAGTCAAGTTTTGTGATGATCGGAGTACTTTCTTTTATTAATTCTTTTCGTGTGTTTCGGGAAGCATATTTAATCGCAGGTGATTATCCGCATGAAAGTATCTATATGCTGCAGCACTTGTTCAATAACTGGTTTGTAAAGCTGGACATTCAGAAAATGAGTGCGTCAGCCGTACTTATGGCAAGTGTGATAAGCTTTGTCTTTCTTTGGGTAGAATGGTGGAATGAAAGAGAGGAAAGAAAGTGAAAAAATATTTTAAGTATTGGCATTATATTCTGATTTTCATAATCGGAGTGGTGATGGTCTTTCCTCTTTTTCTTATGTTTACCAATTCTTTTCTTGGAGTGCAGGAAATAAAAGAAGCATATGGAGCTGTTCTTGGGGAGGACATTGGAAATGTCGCTATACGGCTTGTTCCACAATATATGACACTGCGTTCCTATGTGGAGCTTCTGCTGGATTCACCGGATTTTTTCGTCATGTTCTGGAATTCATGCAGGCAGGTGTTCCCGATTCTTGCCGGGCAGATACTGATAGGGATGCCGGCGGCATGGGCGTTTGCAAGGTTTCGGTTCCGTGGAAGGAGAATACTGTTTTTTCTTTATATGCTATTGATGATTATGCCGTTTCAAGTGACCATGGTTTCTAACTATATTGTATTGTCGAAACTTTCGCTTATGGATACCCATCTTGCATTGATTGTGCCGGGGATATTTTCCACATTTCCTGTGTTCATTATGGAAAAGTTTTTTAAGGCAATTCCGGAAGCTGTACTGGATGCGGCGAAAGTAGACGGTGCAGGGGCTCTTCAAATATTTATGAAAATCGGACTACCCCTTGGAATACCTGGAATTATGTCCTCTTCTATTTTATGTTTTTTGGAATATTGGAATGCTATAGAAGCTCCTATGACATTTTTAAAGACAAAATCAAAACTTCCGTTGTCCCTATATCTTCCTGATATTACAACGGAACAACTGAGTGTTTCGTTTACCACATCAGTTGTCATGATGATTCCCGCCATATTGATTTTTGCGTTGGGGCGTGATTATTTACAACAGGGAATCGAAGCATCCGGATTAAAAGAGTAGAAAGGTTGGAGAAAATGAAAATAAAAAAGAAAAAGATTTCCAAAGCAATCCTCATATTTTTTGCGGTTATGGTCTGTTGTACATTTATTGCAAAGCAGACCTCCGCTATGACAATAGCCAGAGTGCATACGGAGAAAATGAAAGGCGGTAGTCTGGTGAAAAAAATAGAAGGCACCGGAGAAATACAGGCGGCGGATAAGAGTTTTCAGTCCCTTCCGGAAGGACAGAAAGTAGCGGAAGTCCTGGTGAAAGCCGGGGCAGAAGTGAAGAAGGGAGAAGCCGTTGTAAAGCTTGATATGGACTATCTGAACCGTCAGATTGCAGAACAAACACGGGAAGTAGAAAAAGCGGAACTTGACTTGAAACAACAGAGGTTGACGGCAAAACATGAGCAGGATCAAACCGACGCTTCGGTGAAAGAGGGAGAGGAGCAGACGGATCAGACAACAGATGAGGAAAAAGCGTATCAGAAACAACTTGCTTCTTTACAAGAAGAGTCGTTACAGCTCACTTTACAGAGTCAGAGAGAGAAATTAAAAAGACTGGAGAAATTAAAGCAAGTGGACGGAACGATTTCATCTGATTATTCAGGGGTACTGGAATCTGTCGGGGCAACGGAAGGCGTAGTCACAACAGGATCGGAGCAGATCATCCTGGAAAGTGGAAGTCTGGAAGTATGCGGGGTCATTCCAGATCATGCTGTGGGGAACTTAAAAGAAGGAAGCGAAGTACGAGTGCTGGCTGCAGGTGATACAGAAGAGATGAAAATAACGGTGGAGCGTTTCGGGACAAATGAAGAAGGAAAAAGTCTGTGGTATGGGAAGCTGCCGGAGCAAGAAACAGAGAAAACGTATCGAAGTAAAACTGACGTTACCTATACTTACAGTGAAAATACCGTGGGAAGTTATGAAAATGTAATTCCGCTTCGTGCACTTCGGGAAGAGCAGAATGCGACCTATGTATTGACAGCAAAAGTGTGCGCGGGAATTCTGGGAGAAGAGTATACAGCAGTGAAAGTACCGGTAAAAGTCATTGATAAGGATGAAGAACATGCCGCAGTGCAGACATCGCTTCCGGCAGATGCGTTGATTATTTCCGGTTCGGATAAATATGTGGAGGATGGTGATAAAGTACGGCTGGATGGATAAAATTGTGGATAAAGAGAACGATACCGTTTATTTTTTTGATTTTTTTCAGCGGAAGTGCACTTTATTTTTATATGAATTTGAAACTGTCTGCAGGGCAGAGTGGATTTTATTATGATGAGGAGTGGGGCAAAAGACAACAGCTAGAGAGTTTCTGGGAAAAAGCCGAGGAGGATACAAAGAAGAAAATCCAAGAAATTGCTTTATATCGGATGGAAAAAAACGTGCAGTTTTACAATCCTGATTTAAATCGGTCTGTAGAGGGAGATCTTACAGAAATAGCAGGAGGGATGCAGCTTATAATTGGCAATACGCTATATAATGGAAACATTGTGTCTGCGGAAGATAGTAAAGGGTGTGTTATTAGCCGGGAAATGGCATATCGGTTGTTTGGAACAGTGCATGCATTGGGAGAAACACTGTGCATGACAAGAACCATTGGCGAAAAACAGGAGCGAGCTGTTTATATTGTGCGTGGAATTTTGAATACAAAAGATTCGGTTTGTATGATTCAGGGAGAGAAAGAACAAATGTATCCCTACGTACGTGTATCGGCAAAGAATATTCCTTTGTCTGTAGTGAAACAAAAGCTTGCAGGTTTTTATCCGGGAGAAACAAAATGGTATTGGGAGAGTGATTTCTATATTAGTATCGGAAGGCTATTCCTGTGTCTGCCGTTATGGATGCTATTTCCCATGGCAGTTGCTTTTGGCAAAAAGTATGTAACGAAGATAGAACATCCTTTGCGAAAAGAAGTGATGAAGGTTGTGCTTATGGTTACGATAGCATTTGGAGTATATGGAATTTTGGTGATAAGCCTGAACTTTTCGGAGGACTATATTCCGACAGCATGGTCAGATTTTGAATTTTTTACAGAACTTTTTCGACAGAAAACAGATATGATTTTGCAAATTTTAAGAAATCCATGGCATCTGGCGGACATGCATATGATGGGAAATCTTATGGGGGTGATCGTGTGCTCTTGCCTGACGATGGCAATGCTTGGAATTTGGGGAAAAGAAATCTTGCCATTTCAAAAGCGTGTATGATATAGTGAGATTTATAAATAGCACAAGTCAGGAGGCCGTAGATATGAAGTACGAAAAGCTATCAAAACAGGCGCTAAAATGTATGTATACCGCAGAAATCATTGGAAATGTTATTTTGCTTGCTATTATTGGGGTGGTTAATTATTTCTGGCTGATTCCTAAAGACATTGGAATCGGAAAAATCATTTCCATAGTGTTGGCGGTATATGCAATTGTATGTATGCTCGTTGAACCTTATTTTCGCTATAACAGGTACCGCTATAGCATCAATGAAGAATGCATTGATCTCAAAGAGGGATATCTTTTTGTAAAAAGAAATATTGTTCCGATTGAGCGCCTGCATAAGCTTGAGATGTCGAAAGACCCGATCGACCAGATTTTCCGTGTGGCGAAAGTGACGGTAACTACAGCAGGCGGGGATGTGACACTTCGTTTTCTCGATGAGGAAAAGGCAGAGAAGATTGCGGAGAGTTTGAGGAAGCGGATTAATGAGATTGTGAAAGAACAGAGGGAAGAAGATGGAAAATAATATCAGATTCCGGAATCACATTTCAGTTGTGCCAGAGCAGCTTGGAGCAGCATTTGGAGTTATTTTTGTCCTGTTTATAACAAATGTGGATGACCTTATCCGATATATTGAGGATGGAAGTGCAAAAAATCAGAATATGACTTTATTGATCGGCGTGGGAGCAGTGTTTGTAATTCTTGTTTTGACTTTTTTGTATCAGCTTGTGCTGTGGGCTAAGACGTACATTTCTGTTTGTGATAACAGTATCGTGATTGAGAGAAATACACTAAGTAAGAAGAAAAATACAATCGGAATTAAAAATATTTCCAATGTAAATACGGAGCAGAATCTGTTTGAGATGATTTGCGGGACTTGTAAAGTAAAGCTGGATACGGACAGTATGTCCACGGCAGATAAAACAGATGTAAAAATTGTGTTGAAAAAGGCAGAAGCGGAACAATTCCGACTATATATTATGAAGCTTATGAAACAGAATGAAGGTGGGCAGTGGGAGGAAACCGTAGAAGAAGGCAGGTTGTCCTGGGATCTGGAAGCAGACTTCGGAGATATTTTTATGCATGGTCTTCTGTCTGTAAATCTGCTTTCTCTTCTGATCGTACTGGGAGGAATTGTCGGAGCAGTTGGAATGATTGGGGCGACACTTGAAAAAGCAGGTACAGGAGAAAGTATCGCCGGTATGCTTCTTAGTTTTACGATGGTAATTGTTCTATTTTTCTCGGCAATCCGCGATATTGCAAAAGGATTTTTTAGATATTACGGATTTAAAATTGCTCGCAGCGAAGATAAACTCTATATTCGCTATGGATTTTTTAAGAAAGTGAATTATACGATACCTATTGGGAAAATTAATGCATTGAAAGTCAAGCAGGCCTGGATTGCAAGAATTACAGGCCGATATATGGCGGAGATTATTAATATCGGTATGGGCGATGATGAGGCAGAGACGGAGGCTTTTCTTTTCCCATATTGTAAGAAGGAGAAAATGGAAGAGAGAATTCGTCAGTTTCTCCCGGAATTTGAGCAGGCAGTGAAGGATAATCCGCAGAAACAACCAATCGGAGTATGGATTGCATGGTTATGGCCGTTATTTTTATACGTTTTATTGACAGGAATCGCAACTGCAATTGGCATCCTCTATTTTCCACAGTATGAGAAGTGGATTTTAGGCGGCGTTTTTACTTTCAGTGTGTGGATGTTTGCTTTGCTTGTTTTTCGGTATTTAACAGTAGGAAGTATGATAGGAGAAGAATATCTGATTCTGGTAAACGGATATTTTGCAAAGACATTTTTTTATATTTCGTATCGAAATATGCAGCATATAGAATTGCAGCAGAATTTCCTGGCAAGATTTGCGAGAGTACAAAAAGGTGAGATCCATCTTCTTGCTTCCAGCGCCAACCGAGTGCAGGGAATACCGTATTTTCAGGAAAAAGATGGGGAATTGATCAGGGAAAAAATGCTGAAAAAGTATTAAAGGAGTATGGTATAATAGGATAGAAAAAAACGCCCTTGCAAGTAAACTTGTAGGGCGTTTTTTCTATCCTAATGCATGGCTTATAGTTTAGCCAAAGTATCTCTGAAGGAGTCCTTCGAATGCTTTTCCGTGACGAGCTTCGTCTCTAGCCATTTCGTGAACTGTATCATGAATAGCATCAAGGTTAGCAGCTTTTGCACGTTTTGCAAGGTCGAATTTACCTGCTGTAGCACCGTTCTCAGCTTCCACTCTCATTTCAAGGTTTTTCTTTGTGCTGTCTGTTACAACTTCACCTAATAATTCAGCAAATTTTGCAGCATGCTCAGCTTCTTCGTAAGCTGCTTTTTCCCAGTATAATCCGATTTCTGGATATCCTTCTCTGTGAGCAACTCTAGCCATTGCAAGGTACATACCAACTTCTGAACATTCTCCCTCAAAGTTAGCTCTTAAATCTGCAATAATGTCTTCGCTAACTCCCTGAGCAACACCTACAACGTGCTCTGCAGCCCATGTTCTGTCTCCAGCCATCTCTTTGAACTTATCAGCTCCAACGTGGCACTGTGGGCATTCAGCCGGTGCAGCTTCTCCTTCGTAAACATATCCGCATACTGTACATACAAATTTCTTCATAATAAAATCTCCTTTTCTTGTTTGAATTTTTATTTTTAAAATCAGTAACAATTACTAATTTTAATTTAACATAATAAGATGAAAATGTCAACTAAATTTTTACTTCTTACGACATTTGGCACATTTACCAAAAAACATAATACTGTGATTCTCTATTTGTCCATCAAAATTTTTACCCGCCATCTCATCGATGTAGCCATCTTCAGCCATATCAATATCTATAACAGAACCGCATTCCTTACAGAAAAAGTGACAATGCGGAGTCGTAACACCGTCAAAACGGTCACCGCCATCTGGTGTTGATATTTTTAAAGCTTCCCCCAGTTCTGTCAGAAGATTCAGATTGCGATAAACTGTTCCAAGACTTATATTAGGGAAATCTTTTTTTACGTGAGTGTACACGGTATCAGCAGTTGGGTGTTCCTTAGTTGACGCAAGATACTTTTTAATGGATTCTCTTTGTCTGCTGTATTTAATTGCCGGCATGGAGTCCTCCCTTCGTCTTATTTAATAATAATAACAATTACTAAAACTATAATATAAAATAATCAGAGCTTTGTCAATATGTGCAGACAAGAAAATTTTTGAAATTTGAATTGAAATATATTGACAATTTTGTACCTATACAAAGTGCACAAAAGTTTTTATTTTTGTAAAAAGTTGTATTTTTTTGTCCAAAAGACACATTTTACGTATTCAACACAAAATGTGGATTTATCCACACATAAAGGAGTCGAAAATATGTGGAAAAACGAGTTTTACACAAAGTTATCCACATTATCCACATAAATTGGGATAAATTGTGGGGATAAATTGTGGGGATAAAAAAGAACGAGTGTTTTGTGAACTAATAATAAAATTGAAATTTTGTCGAGAAATGTCAGGATTCAGCTTGACATTTCAATAATCAAAAATTTGAAAAAGCTGTATAATACAATTAAAGGATTCAACCGATAAAATTAATTTTTTGGCAGTATTGATAATTTTGATAAATGGTATTATAATTAGAGCCGTTAATGTAAAAAATACATAGTAATGAAATAGAAGGAGGCGTCACAATGGCAGCACAGATTTCAAAAGATATGACAATCGGACAAATTTTGCAGATAAATCAGGACGTCATTCCAATTCTTATGGAAGTGGGAATGCACTGTTTTGGATGACCGGGAGCACAGGCTGAGACTTTAGCCGAGGCAGCATATGTTCATGGTAACGATGCAGATTTATTAGTTGAGAAGATTAATGCATTTTTAGCAGCAAATGCATAGAAAAATGTAATAAAAGCGGCAACACATGTGTGTTGCCGCTTTGTCATGCATAAACGTCTGAAATTAAATCAGTGCAAGTTTTTGCACTGCGTCTTTTGAGATGATCAGATCACAATGTTCTTCCAAATATGCAAGTGTTGCACCATCCGCTTTTTCTAAAGATGAATACTCGGTGAGCATGTTACAAATTCTGTTGTAATCATTGGTCGTATGCTGTGACTGGGTAAGTACAAGAACATAGACATCATCTTTGGCATCTTTATATAAGGTATTAGAGCCGCAATACATATTCTTGAGTAAATGAGAAACCTGTATTACGCTGTCCAGGGAATCGAATATAAACAATCTAACTGCCGGCTTTTGGTTGCTGATCGTTTTCTCTTCCTTTGTGATTTCAGGTTGTTTCGCGACGGCTTCCTTTACTTTGTCAAGTAAATCAAGAAACTGTTCTGCACCTTCAAGTTTATCAAGAACATTCTGCATTTTGCTGCCTGTATTTCCTGAAAGAGAAGGAGCAAATTTTGAAAAACGTGCATCCAGCTCTTCCGGATCATCTACTTTTGTAATTATCAGTACAATCGAGTCGGAAGAAGAAGGTATGGCCTCAATCATGAGATGGGTATCATTTGCTTCAAATCCGAATTCGTAGGCTGCCTGCTGCATCATATCATGGAAAAGTGATTTTGCTTTCTCGGTTCCATAGGCCAGTTCGCTTAATTTCAATTCCCGGTCGGCCAAATCGGCGTGGGTCAAAGTACAGCGTATTTGATTGTCATTTAGTTTTTCAATCTTCATATAATCACTTCCTATCTGCAAATAAAAATACTTACTCAATTATTAGTATAAACAAAAACAAAAAATATGTAAAGAAAATTAGCAAAAATACTTGCAAAGAGGATGGTTACTCTATATAATGGCTAATACAAGAAGATAGTCTTTCCAGTAACTATGTTTTCATGTAAGGGAGGGATTTATTTTTCAAAAGTATTAAAATGAAAGTTCTTAATAAAATCTAGTAACAAATCTAAATTATCTGCAATTTGTTGTGAGGCAAAATCAAATGTAACATCAGTCATATCAGACAAAGCATCAACGAACGAAACAGAGAATAGTAAAGAGAAAAAGTAAAGAAAAAAGTAAAGAAACTATTAACGAACTATCTTCTTGTCAGCCGGAGGATATTTTTAAAATTTCCTTTATAATATATCACGTCTTTTACGTTTCCCTTATGGGAGGAAAATATCCTTAAGGCCATAGTTACACAAAGAGAGGAAACAGTTATGCAGGAAGATGAAAAGGCATATCGCGATTTATTTGCGGAATTATCCGAGTTTGAACGATATGGGATTCACATGCGGATTGACGGCAAATGTGCCAGCCCATTGCAGATTGCCACAGCCCATATGGTAAAAGAAAAATCCACTTATATGAGAGACTATATTTTGGATGAAAATGGGCATGTAGAAGAACTCTGCTTTAATAAGGTGAAAAATTTAAACTGAAATTACAATACCCCTCGTAATAAACTGTAAAAATTACTGTTCCTGGAGAAAATTGTCGAAATTGTTAATGACGTACGCTACGATTATTGGTATAATAAGCTGGATAGGAGGTGCGGCATGGACGAAAGAGACAGAAGAAGACCGGATGGTACAAGAAGACCAGATGGTACAAGAAGGCCGGACAGTGCAAGAAGACCGGACAGCGCAAGAAGACTAGATAGCGCAAGAAGACCGGATAGTACAAGAAGACCGGACAGACAGAAGGTGTCAGGAACAGGAAGAAACACACCGAATAGAAAACGCCGTAGAAAGAATTCCAGAAGAAGACAACGTTTCCTTGTATTAGGAGCAATTGTTTTAATTATATTAGCGGCTGGTATTTTAGGTTCAGCATTATTATGGAAGAAGTACGGACCATCTAAGACGCGGGCAGACTTGAAAGAATATTATGGGATCACAAGTGAAGACCAGCTCGCAGTTGTTGTAAACAATGAAGTTCTGGAATCAAAAGCAAAACTTATTGACGGTCAGATATATATAGAATATGCGGCTGTCAGAGATTATATTAACGGCAGATTTTATTGGGATCCGAATGAGAATTTGCTGCTTTATACTCTTCCGAATGATATTGTTTCAGTAGAGGTTGGAAGCAAAGATTATTCTATTTCAAAGGAAAAACAGAGTAAAGATTATGTGATTTTGAAAACAGAGGGAAGTACGGCATATATTGCACTTGATTTTATCAAAGAGTACACAGATGTTGAGTACAAGACATATGATGAGGGAGCAAGCCGTGTTGTAATCCAGACAGATTGGGATAATGTTAAAATTGCGAAAGTTAAGAAAGACTCTGAGGTCAGAAGACTTGCCGGAGTGAAAAGTCCGATTTTAACAGATGTGAAGAAAAAAGAGACTGTACACGTAATTGAAAATGAAGGAAAATGGAAAAAGGTCCGTACAGAGAACGGATGTGTTGGTTATATTCAGGCGAAAGCACTTAAAAATGAAGAAACAGTAAGCTATGACAGAAAGTTTAAGGAGGAGGAATTTACCAATATCAAGAAAGACTACACTATCAATCTTGCATGGCATCAGGTAACTTCAAAGACAGCCAATAATGGGGTGTTGAGTATGATTGCCAATACGAAAGGACTTACGACCATTTCACCGACCTGGTTCAGTATAAAAGATACGAATGGGAACATTACGTCTATTGCAAGTGCAGAGTATGTAAATTATGCACATCAGGCCAATCTGGAAGTCTGGGGACTTGTAAGGAATTTTGATCCGATTGGCGGAGAAGGAATCTCATCTTCGGAGGAGACTCATGAGCTTTTAAGCAAAACGTCAAGCAGACAGACACTTGTAAATCAATTGATTTCCGAAGCTAAGAATGTGGGACTTGATGGAATCAATGTGGATTTTGAAACCGTTGCAGAGAAAACAGGAGAGCATTATATTCAGTTCATCCGTGAATTGTCTGTGGAATGCAGGAAAAACAACATTGTATTATCTGTAGATAATTATGTTCCGAAAGGATATAATACGCACTATAACAGAAAAGAACAAGGTATTGTGGCTGATTATGTGATTATTATGGGATATGATGAACATTTTGCAGGTTCATATGAAAGTGGTTCCGTTGCATCGATTGATTATGTGAAAGAAGGAATCAAGGAAACTTTGAAAGATGTACCGGCAGAAAAGGTGATCAATGCAATGCCTCTTTATACAAGGCTTTGGAAAGAGGTGCCAAAGACAGAGGAAGAACTTGCAGAAGAAGCAGGAACGGAAGCGGCAGAGTATCCTGTAAAAGTGACAAGTGAGACATATGCCATGAATAAGGCGAGACAGGTTGCGGAAGCCGCCGGAGCCAAGTTCACATGGGATGACAAGACAAAGCAGAACTATGCACAGTGGGAAGCAGACGGAGCGACATATAAAATGTGGCTTGAGGATGAAAAGTCACTGGAAGAGAAGCTGAAGGTCATGAAAGAAAACAAGCTTGCCGGAACAGCGGTTTGGAAACTCGGATTTGAAAATGCCAGTGTTTGGGAACTAATTCTGAAGTATGTAAATTAAAAAAGTGAATATAGGACATTCCCCTTGCAGCATATACTGTTATAAATGCTGCGGGGGGATTTTTTTATGTATAAAAAAATAAGACTTTTTATGGCGGTGTCTTTTCTTATATCTGCCTTCCTTGTAGGGAAAACGGTAAGTGTAGTAGTATCTGGAGGGCAAATAGAGAACAAGGACATGAAGAAGATGGTTGTCTTGGACGCGGGGCATGGGGGGAGCGATCCCGGTAAAATCGGTATCAATAAATGTAAAGAAAAAGATATTAATTTACAGATTGCAATGAAGGTGAAAGAGAAACTGGAAAAGGAAAAGATAAAAGTTATTATGACACGGGAAGATGAAAACGGGCTTTCCTCTGGTGCAACTTCCAATCATAAGGCTGAAGACATGAAAAAACGTGTGGAAATTATCAATGAATCCAAAGCATCAATTGCAGTAAGCATTCACCAGAACAGCTATACGTCAGAAGAGGTGAAAGGGGCACAAGTGTTTTATTTTTCTCATTCTGAAGAAGGGAAAAAGATGGCTCAAATCATGCAGGAAAACTTTCGACTTTCTAATCCGCAGAATAAAAGGCAGGCAAAGGAGAACAGTACATATTATATGTTGAAGAAAACGGAAATTCCGACCATTATCGTGGAATGCGGTTTTTTGAGTAACTGGGAGGAAGCGGAAAAACTTGTGACTACAGAGTATCAGGAGAAGACAGCACAGATAATATGTGACGGAATTATGAATATTTTGCAACAGGAAATGTAATCATCTGTAATTAACTGTGGGTTTTTTTTTACATGAATTGATGATATAATAAAGCTCATGGAGACAATAATTAGAAAAATCGACAAAAACAAAATAGACGAAGATATTATGGAGCAGGCCGGCAGAATTTTAAGAGATGGTGGATTGGTGGCATTTCCTACAGAAACGGTGTATGGGCTTGGAGCCAACGCGCTGGATGAGGAGGCAGCAAAAAAGACTTATGAGGCGAAAGGAAGACCTTCAGATAATCCGCTGATTGTGCATATTGCAGAACTTTCTTATTTGAGTAAGATTACGGAAGAGATTCCAAAGAAAGCCATTCAACTTGCGGAAGCATTTTGGCCGGGACCTTTGACCATGATTTTTAAGAAAACGGATGCAGTACCTTATGGGACAACGGGAGGATTGGATACAGTAGCGGTAAGGATGCCGGATGATGCCATTGCGAGAGCGCTGATTCTTGCAGGCGGCGGCTATGTGTCCGCTCCGAGTGCAAACACATCAGGAAGACCGAGTCCGACAAGTGCGAAACATGTGGAAGAAGATATGGATGGCAAAATCGATATGATTCTGGACGGAGGAAGTGTGGATATTGGCGTGGAATCTACGATTGTAGATATGACGGTTGTGCCGCCTATGATTTTGAGACCGGGAGCGGTAACGAAAGAAATGTTAGAATCAACCATCGGCGAGGTGCAGGTGGATCGAGCCATTTTGGATGAGAACAGTACGCAGGCGCCCAAAGCACCGGGAATGAAGTATCGGCATTATGCCCCGAAGGCAGGGCTTTCTATTGTGCAAGGAAAGACAGAGGATGAAGTGAAGGCGATTAAGCAGCTTGCTTATGCGCTGAGCAAGCAAGGGAAGACAGCCGGCATCATTGCCAGCGCCGAAACGGTGTCAGAATATACGACAGGTATTGTGAAAAATGTGGGAGCAAGATCCAGTCAGGGTTCTGTTGCTAAGAATCTGTATCGGGTACTTCGGGAATTTGATGATGAGGATGTAGATTATATATACAGTGAGTCTTTTGCGACAGAAGGATTGATGGAGGCAGTGATGAACCGTTTAGAGAAAGCTGCAGGTCATCAGATTATCGATGCGGCACAGGTTTCTGCAAAGCAAAAATACAGACGGATTATTTTTGTAAGTACTACAGATAATTGCAGAGGGCCTATGGCTGCTGAACTTTTAAGGAATCAGGAGCTTTCCCAGGAGTATGTAATAGAGTCCAGAGGAATGGTGGTTCTTTTTCCCGAGCCGGCCAATCAGAAAGCAGAAGCGATCATGAAGAGTCGGCAGATGTCCCTTTGTACACATGAAGCGGTGCAATTCAGTGAGAAAGATCTGGATGATGATACGCTGGTTCTTACAATGGAAGAGAATCAGAAATGGAAGATTGTCACAGACTATGAATTTGTAAAGCACGTGTATACGTTGGGAGAATTTGTGGAGATAGAGGAGGAAGTTCTTTCTTCTTACGGACAACCTCTTACAGAATATGGTAAAATGTTTGAAACATTGCAGAAAATGATTGCAAAGCTTGCCGAGAAGCTGAATGCGGCAGCGGAAAATAATGTTTAGTACAATATCAGGAGGAAGACTATGTCAAAAGTACATGTAATGGATCACCCGTTAATTAGTCATAAGATCAGCTATATCAGAAAAGAAGATTTGGGATCTAAAGATTTCAGAGAGATGATCAGTGAGATTGCGATGTTGATCTGCTATGAAGCGACAAGAGATCTTAAACTTCAGGATGTAAAGATCAAGACACCGATTTGTGAAATGACAGGCAAGGAGCTTGCGGGTAAGAAACTTGCAGTTGTGCCGATTCTTCGTGCAGGACTTGGAATGGTGGAAGGAATGCTTGCCATGATTCCGGCAGCGAAGGTAGGACATATTGGGCTTTATCGTGATCCGGAGACATTGGAAGCGGTAGAGTATTTCTGCAAACTTCCGGTAGATTGTGAGGAAAGGGATGTATTCGTAGTAGATCCGATGCTGGCAACAGGAGCTTCCAGTGTGGCAGCAGTACAGATGCTGAAAGAAAAAGGAGTAAAAAATATCCGGTTCTTATGTATTATTGCAGCTCCGGAAGGCGTAAAACGTATGCAGGAGGAGCATCCGGATGTGGATCTTTACATCGGTGCTTTGGATGAAAAATTAAATGATCACGGATATATTGTTCCGGGACTGGGAGACGCGGGAGACCGCATTTTCGGAACGAAATAGTACGGAGGAAGAAAAATGAGTTGTAAAAGAGAGGATTATATTTCCTGGGATGAGTATTTTATGGGAGTTGCCATGTTGTCGGCGAGACGTTCCAAGGATCCGAACACGCAGGTTGGATGCTGTATCGTAAGTCAGGACAACAAGATTCTTTCTATGGGATATAATGGGCTTCCGAAAGGATGTTCCGACGATGAATTTCCTTGGACAAGGGAAGGAGAAGATCCCCTTGAGACAAAGTATGTATACACAGTTCATAGCGAATTGAATGCTATTTTGAATTACAGTGGCGGAAGTCTTGCGGGAGCGAAATTATATGTATCCTTGTTTCCTTGCAATGAATGCGCGAAGGCAATTATACAGTCCGGAATTAAAGAAGTTGTGTATGATGAGGACAAATATGCGGATACAGCATCAGTTTTGGCTTCTAAGAGAATGTTTGATGCCGCAGGAGTGAGATACCATCAGTATCACAGAACCGGAAGAAAGATTGAAATTCAATTATAAAAAATAAGTATCTTTAGCAGATTCTTGTGTCAAGCGTTTTTGAAAATGTCCCGAAATAATTAAAAGATTTGCACCGGATTT